>ERZ1066118.47-NODE-47-length-138821-cov-14.823040_pt1 | contig 138821 bp, 105 predicted proteins | sample MGYA00382765_ERZ1066118 | MGnify/ENA primary metagenome ERZ1066118 (study PRJEB33369, sample SAMEA5778348) | biofilm metagenome | biome: Industrial cooling water; feature: Water cooling tower basin; material: Biofilm | place: United Arab Emirates | collected... | reverse complement strand
GCCACGTCGGCCGGCGGCGCGCGCCGCGGTCGCCGCTCGAAGCGGCCCCGCTCGACCCGGGCCCGCTCAACGCGGGCCGACGCGCACGCGGGGCGTCTTCGGGTGCGTCCGCCAGCCGTTTTCGCGCATCGGCCTTCGCTTCCCAGCCCTCCTTGTCGTTGCGGTCGCGGCGGGTGCGGGCGAACGTGGACGTCGCCCGCGGCGCGGTGTCGCCCGCGCCGCGCCGCGGAGCGGACAAGGTGGACCGCATCGGCGTGGCCACCACGCGCTCGGGGTCGGCGTCCTCGCGATAAAGCACCAGCAGCTTGCCGATGATCTGCACCGGTTGCGCCTCGGCTTCGCGGGCCATGCGCGCGAGCATCTCGGCGCGGGCCTCGCGGTCATCGCCCAGGACGCGCACCTTGATGAGCCCGTGGGCGGCCAACGCGCGGCGCACTTCGGCCATGACGGCGTCGGTCAGGCCGGCGTCGCCGATCATCACGACGGGATCCAAATGGTGGGCGCGCGCCCTGAGCGCCTTGCGCTCGGCGGGGGACAGGGGATTCATGCGAGGGGGCGACCCATAGGAGAGTTACACTCGCGGCCGGCAGCCGCGCGTGCGGAAGGCCCGGACTCTATCGCGTAACGCGCGCCATGGCCAAGAACAAGTTCAGCAAGAATTGGATGCACGAGCACTTGACGGACCCGTATGTCCGCCTCGCGCAAAAGCACAATTACCGATCCCGGGCCGCCTTCAAGCTCACTGAGATCGACGAGCAAGAACGCCTGATCCGCCCCGGCATGGTGATCGTCGACCTGGGCAGCGCGCCGGGCAGCTGGTCGCAGGTGCTGCGCGAACGGTTGGCGCGCCCGGGCAACGCCGGGTTGGACGGCCGAGTCATCGCGCTGGACCTGCTGCCGATGCAGCCGGTGGCAGACGTCGAATTCATCCAGGGTGATTTCCGCGACGACGCGGTGCTCGCCGAACTGGAATCCCGGCTCGACGGCCGCAAGGTCGACCTTGTGGTTTCCGACATGGCACCCAACTTGTCGGGCGTGGCCATGGCGGATTCCGCCGCGGTCGCGCTGGTGGTCGAGCTCGCGGTGGATTTCGCGGCCCGGCATCTCAAACCCAACGGGGCGTTGCTGGTCAAGTGCTTCCACGGCAGTGGCTACAGCCAGCTCGTCGAGCTGTTCAAGCGGACCTTCCGGGTCGTCTCGGTGCGAAAGCCGAAGGCTTCCCGGGACAAGTCCGCCGAGACCTTCCTCGTCGGCCGGGGCCTCAAGGCGCCGGCCTGAATCGCGCCGCGGGTGTAACCTCTAGTGGTCGGGCACGCCCGATGCCCGACGGGGTCATTGCGATCGGTTGCCGGGCGTTTCCCCTTAGAATGATTTCAGCGTTCGTCTCGCGGCCCGGCGTCTGTTCCGGGCGTGGCGGCCGCAGAGGAGTGGTGCGTTGAACAACATGTTTTCCAAGGCGGCGGTGTGGCTGGTCATCGCCCTCGTCCTGTTCACCGTCTTCAAGCAGTTCGACTCGCGCCAGGCGCGGGGCGGCGACATGCCGTACTCGCAGTTCATGGACGAAGCGAAGTCGGGCCGCATCGACGCCGTCACGGTCGACGGGCGCACGCTGCGCGCGCAGACCAAGGAAGGCCGGCCGATCACCGTTTACTCGCCCGGCTCGGGCGACATCTGGATGATCTCGGACCTCATGAAGTACGGGGTCAAGGTCCAGGCCAAGCCCGAAGAAGAGCAGAGCCTGCTGATGAACGTCTTCATCAGCTGGTTCCCGATGCTGCTGCTGATCGGCGTCTGGGTCTTCTTCATGCGCCAGATGCAGGGCGGCGGGCGCGGTGGCGCGTTCAGCTTCGGCAAGTCCCGCGCGCGCATGCTGGACGAATCCAACAACACGATCACCTTCGCCGACGTGGCGGGCGTTGACGAGGCCAAGGAGGACGTCCAGGAGCTGGTCGACTTCCTGCGCGACCCGTCCAAGTTCCAGAAGCTGGGTGGCCGTATCCCGCGCGGCGTGCTGATGGTCGGCTCGCCCGGCACCGGCAAGACGTTGCTGGCCAAGGCGATCGCCGGCGAAGCCAAGGTGCCGTTCTTCAGCATCTCCGGCTCCGACTTCGTCGAGATGTTCGTCGGCGTGGGCGCTGCCCGCGTTCGCGACATGTTCGAGAACGCCAAGAAGCACGCGCCCTGCATCATCTTCATCGACGAGATCGACGCGGTCGGCCGCCAGCGCGGCGCGGGCCTGGGCGGCGGCAACGACGAGCGCGAGCAGACGCTCAACCAGATGCTGGTCGAGATGGACGGCTTCGAGACCGGCCAGGGCGTGATCGTCATCGCCGCGACCAACCGTCCGGACGTATTGGACCCGGCGCTGCTGCGCCCGGGCCGCTTCGACCGCCAAGTGGTGGTGCCGTTGCCCGACATCCGCGGCCGCGAGCAGATCCTGAACGTGCACATGCGCAAGGTGCCGATGGGTGGCGACGTCAAGGCCGACATCATCGCGCGCGGCACGCCGGGCTTTTCCGGCGCGGACCTGGCCAACCTCGTCAACGAGGCGGCGCTGTTCGCCGCTCGCCGCAGCGCCCGGCTGGTCGAGATGATCGACTTCGAGCGCGCCAAGGACAAGATCATCATGGGCGCCGAGCGCCGCTCGATGGTCATGCCAGAAGACGAGCGCCGCAACACGGCCTACCACGAGGCCGGCCACGCGCTGGTCGCTCGCCTCATGCCCAAGACGGACCCGGTGCACAAGGTCACCATCATCCCGCGCGGCCGTGCGCTGGGCGTGACCATGCAGTTGCCCGAAGGCGACCGCTACAGCATGGACAAGGAGCGCATGCTCAGCATGATCTCCGTGCTCTTCGGCGGCCGCATCGCGGAAGAGGTCTTCATGCACCAGATGACCACCGGTGCGTCGAACGACTTCGAGCGCGCGACCAACCTGGCGCGCGACATGGTCACCCGCTACGGCATGAGCGACGCGCTAGGCCCGATGGTCTACGCCGAGAACGAAGGCGAGGTCTTCCTCGGCCGTTCGATCACCCGCCAGGTGAACGTGTCCGAAGCGACGATGCAGACGGTCGACGGCGAGATCCGGCGCATCATCGACGAGCAGTACGCGATGGCGCGCAAGCTCATCACCGAGCACACGGACAAGATGCACGCGATGGCCAAGGCGCTGCTCGAATGGGAAACCATCGACGCCGACCAGATCGAGGACATCATGCAGGGCCGTCCACCGCGTCCGCCGAAGGAGTCCTCCAACTCCGGCAGCCGCAACGACCGCCCGGGTGCCCCGACCGCCGTGGCGCCCGCCGGCCCGGCGCCGGCTTCCGACGCCCCGGCGGCGTAACGCGCGGCCGTTCTCGTCCGCGACCGACGGGCTGGGCGACCAGCCCGTTTTTCTTTGGCGGGCGCGCCTGCCATCGGTCCGACCCGACGTGATTCCTCCGCTCGAACGCCGCCTGCTTCACTGCGGCCACTTCTCCCTGTCGCTGGCGCGCCCGTTGGTCATGGGGATCGTCAACGTCACGCCGGACTCCTTTTCCGACGGTGGTCGACACGCGGACACGGCGGGCGCGGTGGCGCACGCGCGGCGCTTGGCGGCCGAAGGCGCGGACATCATCGACGTCGGTGGCGAGTCGACCCGGCCGGGTGCCGACGAGGTCACGGTCGCCCAGGAAATCGACCGCGTGGTGCCCGTCCTGCATGGGTTGGTCGCGCTGCGCAGTGCCGACGGCCGCCGGCCGGTGGCGCTGTCGGTCGACACGCGGCGGCCCGAGGTCATGCGGGCGGCGCTGGCTGCCGGCGCCGACATGATCAACGACGTCGCCGGCTTCCGCGACCCGGCCGCGCTCGACGCCGTGCGCGACGCGCGCTGCGGCCTCTGTGTCATGCACATGAAAGGCGAGCCCCGGACCATGCAGCAGGCGCCGTCGTATGTGGACGTCGTGCACGAGGTGGCCGCTTTCCTGGGCGAGCGCGCCGCGGCGCTTCGTGCCGCCGGCGTGGCAGCCGAGCGCATCGCCTTGGACCCCGGCTACGGTTTCGGCAAGACCCTCGAACACAATGCGGAACTATCTCGCCGACAGCCCGAGCTGCTGGCGCTAGGCTACCCGCTCGTGGTCGGCTGGTCGCGCAAGAGCACCATCGGCCGCATCACCGGCCGCGATGTCGGCGAAAGGCTGGCCGGAAGCGTTGCAGCAGCCATCGCCGCGGTGGCGGGCGGTGCGTCGGTGGTCCGCGTGCACGACGTCGCGGCCACCCGTGACGCGCTGGCGGTCTGGGAAACGCTCGCGCCGGCCGGCGGAACGGTCTCGACACAGGGAGCATGATGGGACGCAAGTACTTCGGGACCGATGGCGTGCGGGGGCGGGTCGGCGATTCGCCGGTGACGCCCGACTTCGTGATGCGCCTGGGCTACGCCGCAGGCAAGGTCTTGGTGGAAGGCCGAGGCGCTGCCAGCACGCGTCCCGCCTACGCGGTCGGGGCCGGCATCGGGGGACACGGGCGGCCCACCGTGCTGATCGGCAAGGACACGCGGCTGACCGGCTACATGCTGGAGGCCGCGCTGGTGTCGGGCTTCACGGCCGCCGGCGTGGACGTGCTCGTGACCGGTCCGCTGGCCACGCCCGGCGTCGCCTACCTGACCCGCACGCTGCGCCTGTCGGCGGGCGTGGTGATCAGCGCGTCGCACAACGGCTTCGAGGACAACGGCATCAAGTTCTTCTCGGCCGACGGCAACAAGCTGCCCGACCAAGTCGAGGCCCGCATCGAGGCGATGATCGATGCGCCGATGCAGTGCGTCGGCCCCCGCGACTTCGGCCGCGCCCGCCGCATCGACGATGCCGCCGGACGCTACATCGAGTTTTGCAAGAGCACCTTTCCGGCCGAGGTGGGCCTGGACGGGTTGCGGATCGTCATCGACTGCGCCCACGGCGCGGCCTATCACACCGCGCCCCACGTGCTGCACGAGCTCGGCGCGGACGTCATCTCGGTGGGCGTGTCTCCCAACGGTTTCAACATCAACGACGGCTGCGGCGCCACGCATCCCAAAGCGCTGCAGGCGGCGGTGCGCGAGCACCGGGCCGACCTCGGCCTCGCGCTGGACGGCGACGCCGACCGCCTGCTGGTGGTGGACGGCGAGGGTCGCTGCTACAACGGCGACGAGCTGCTGTACGTCATCGTCAAGGACCGGCTCGCGCAGGGCCGGGTGGTTGAGGGCGCCGTCGGCACCCTCATGTCCAACCTGGCGCTCGAGCAGGCGTTGCAGCGGCTGGGCGTCGGTTTCGCGCGGGCGAAGGTGGGCGACCGGTACGTGCTGGAGCTGTTGCAGGAGAAGGGCTGGCAGTGGGGTGGCGAATCTTCCGGCCACCTGCTGTGCCTGGACCGGCACACCACCGGCGACGGGACCGTCAGCGCGCTGCAGGTGCTGACGGCGCTGGCACGCAGCGGTCAGACGCTGTCGCAGTTCGTGTCCGAGCTGACCCTCCTCCCGCAGACCCTGATCAACGTGCGCGTGGCCAAGGGCTTCGACTGGCAGGGACATGCCGGCCTCGCGGCGGCCCGGGCCCACGCCGAGCGCGAATTGGGCGACGCCGGGCGCGTGCTGATCCGTGCGTCCGGCACCGAGCCGCTCCTGCGGGTGATGGTCGAGGCGCGCGACGCGGCGCAGGCCGAGCGCCTTGCGCAACGGATGGCGCAGACCGTCCAGGCCTGATAGAATCTCGGATTCTCGGGGCGTAGCTCAGCCTGGTAGAGTGCTTGCTTTGGGAGCAAGATGTCGGAGGTTCGAATCCTCTCGCCCCGACCACTTGTGTCCGTTGCCAGGACTGGTCGATTCACCGAGTGCCCGACGGGAAGTTCTGCCCGTAGCTCAGTTGGATAGAGCATCAGCCTTCTAAGCTGAGGGTCACAGGTTCGATTCCTGTCGGGCAGGCCAGGCTTTTCGGTTGTTTTCGGTGCGGTGGTGCCCCTCAGGGTACCCGCCGCGCCTACGGTGGCTGTAGCTCAGCGGTAGAGTCCTGGATTGTGATTCCAGTTGTCGGGGGTTCGAATCCCCTCAGCCACCCCATTCTTCTCGTCGTCCGGCAAGCCCTCCGGGCGCTCCCTCCGATCAAGGCACGTCGTGCGGCCGGCCCAGCGGGCGCGTGATCGGAAAGACCCGGCGCACTTCCTCGGCCAACATCTCGCAGAAAGCAGCGGTGTAGTGCGGCCGCGGCCTGCGTTTGTCCCAGAAGATCGCGAGCGGCTCGCGCAACGGCCGGCCCTGCTGCGTGACGCGGCTGGCGCGCAGCGCGTATCGGTCGATCCGGACAGCCGAGGGCATCAGCGCGACCCCGTGTCCGCGTTCCGCCATCGCCAACAGCGTGTGCAGGGTGCGGCTCTCGAAGACGATGTTGGGTTCGACGCCCGCCAGGCGGCATGCGCTGTCGAAGGTGCGTCGCGACACGAAGCTGCCGTCGAGCACCAGCAAGGGGTGGTCGCAGAGGTCTGCGATCTCGATGTCCGCGTCGGCGCCCAGCGGACCGTCAGGTGGCCCGACAGCGAGCAATTCGATCGCCTCCAACGCCCTGATGCCCAGCCGATCGTCTTCCGCGCCGACGGCCCGCAACAGGTTCTGTCCCAGGTGGATCTCGCCGCGTTCGAGTAGGCCGACCGTCTCGGACCAGTCGATCGATTCGTGCAGCTTCACCTGCACGCCAGCGAAGCGCGCAGCGTACGCGTGGAGGAAGTCGGCCAAGACTCCCTCGATGAACTGCGGCGACGCCGCCACTCTCAGGACCCCCGCGTCGCCGCGTCGCAGCGTTTGCGCGTGGTCGGCCAACGCATGCGCCTGATCCAGGAGCCGGCGGCAAGCGCCTAGGAGCTGCTCGCCTTCTCCGGTCAGCACCAGCCGGCTCCCGACGCGGTCGAACAGCTTGAACCCCAGCTCCTGCTCGAAGGTGCCGATCTGGCGCGAAAGGGCAGGCTGCGCGACGTGGAGATGCTCCGCTGCCTTGGACACCGTACCCAAGTCGGCCACCGCCACGAAGGTGCGCGCGCGCCGCAGGTCCACGTGAGCCCTCCATGCCGCGCGGGCATCGCTCGCCAGGCACCCATTGTATTGGACGCACGACGCGGCATGGCGCCTACTGGGCGCGGAGCGGGGCCGCCGCGCGATGCGTCGGCCGGTGGCGCAGGGTCCTGCGGTCACACCTTGTTCCGCTCGGCCCAAGGAGCCTCTCATGCGACCTTCGATGTTGCGACGACGCGCGGTCTTCGGGTTGGCGTCACTGCTCTTGTCGCTCGGAGCGAGCGCGCAGCCGTGGCCGGCCAGGCCGGTGAAGGTGGTCGTGCCGTTCGCGGCTGGGAGCGCCGTCGACGTGATCGCCCGCACGGTGTTCGAGCAGCTCGCGACGCGGCTCGGCCAGGCGATCGTCGTCGAGAACCGCGTCGGCGCAGGCGGGACGATCGCGGCGGGGTCGGTCGCCCGCGCCGAGCCCGACGGTTACACCGTGCTCGCCACCACGTCCGCGCACACCATCGCGCCTGCGCTCTACCCGGCGCTGCCCTATGACCTGCAGCGCGACTTCGTGGCGGTCGCAGCGATGGGCATCACGCCCTTCGTGCTCGTCGTTTCGCCTACCCGTGGGTTCAATACCGTGAGGGATCTCGTCGAGGCGGCGAAAGCCGCGCCGGGCTCGTTCAACTTCGCCTCGGTCGGCGAGGGCAGCGCATCGCATCTGAGCGCGGAGCGGTTCCGCTTGAGCGCGGGCGTGGACGCGCAGCACGTGCCTTTCAAGGGCGGTCCGGAGGCCATGACCGAGGTGATCGCCGGACGGATCGACTTCTTCTTCGTGGCGCTGGGAGCCGCTCTCCCGCAGATCCGAAGCGGCAGGCTCGCCGCGCTCGCGGTCAACGGCTCGGCGCGCTCCTCGACGCTACCGGGCACCCCCACGACCGCCGAGGCTGGGGTCCCCGGCGCCGAGTATCCGACTTGGTTCGGCGTGTTCGTGCCGGCCGGAACGCCGCGCGGTATCGTCGACAAGCTCGGACACGCAACGGCGATCGCCCTGCGTGAGCCCGGTGTTCGGGATCGGCTCGCGGGACTCGGCGTCGAGCCCATGACGATGACGACCGACGAATTCGACGCGCATGTCCGCAAGGAAGCGACGATCAACAGGGCGCTCGTCGACGCGATTGGATTGAAGGCGAAATGAGGCGCGCATCGACGCGCGCGTCGCGTTTTCCTGCACAGAGCGGCGGAGCGTACGAGCGGCAGATGGGGCGGTGGAGTCGTCGCCTCGCGCCGCTCCTGCTCGACTTCGCCCAGATCAGCGGCGCGGTGCGCGTGGTGGACGTGGGTTGCGGCACGGGAAGCGTCGGCGCATGCCTGGCGCGGCGGCCCGAACTCCTGCACGTCAGCGGCGTGGACCTCAGCTTCGCCTATGTCGACCACGCCCGTCGTTCACAGGCCGACGCGCGACTGTCTTTCGTGGTGGCCGACGCCGCCGCGCTGCCGTTCCCGGATGCCTGCTTCGATCACGCCGTATCGGTCCTGGCCCTCCAGTTCATGGCCCACCCCGACCTCGCGGTGGCCGAGATGCGGCGAGTCACGCGTCCTGGCGGGACCGTCGCCGCGGCCACCTGGGACGCGCGAGGCGGGCTCGTGGCCAACCGCATCGTCCTCGACACCGCCGCGGTCCTGGAGCCCGGGGGAAACATCGCGCGGGCGCGTGCGTGCACGAAGCCCATGAGCCGTCCGGGGCAGTTGGCGGAAGCTTGGGCGCGGGCGGGTCTCACCGGCGTCGTCCAGGCATCGACGACCATGCGCATGGAATTCGTCTCGTTCGACGACTACTGGTCGCCCATGGAAGGGACCGAAGGGCCGATCGCGCGCTATCTCGGAGGACTCGATCGTGCGGTCCGCTGCCGGTTGCGGACGGCGGTCGAGCGGGCCTACCTCGACGGAGAGGTCGACGGGCCGAGGTCTTACGCCGCGACGGCCTGGATCGTGAAGGGCGCCACGCCGGATCGCGGCGCATCTTGACCGGTGTCGCGGGCGCCGTCGGTGGGTCGGAAGCGGAGCGTGGTCATGCGGTCCTGCGTTGCCGCCGGCACGACAGAGCTGGGCGCGTCCGTTCGCATGTCCACCCCGACCTCCGTCAGGTGGTCTTCCGGACCCACTGCGTGGCCTGCGTCGGCCTCGGCGCCGAATCGGCGACCTCGTCCCGACCAGCGCTACAGGTCGACCACGTCCTCTGGCAGCAGCGCCACCCCGGTCGCCGCCTCGTACTGCCGCTTGACTTCTGGTGGCTGGCCGGCGTGGAAGATGAAGTGGTTCAGCAGCTTGTTCCACTTCGGGTGGCGCTGGTAGTCGGCCATTGGCAGCCCGTGCAGGAAGAACTCGCGCGAGTCCGAAGGCAGTGTCACGGCCGCGTTGTGCGCCGGGTCGCGGATCAGGCCCTTCGGATCGCGGCCGGCCGCCACCGCGTCCATGTCGTCCAGCAGGCGCCGGCGCAGCATCGCGATGCCTCGGTCACTGACGCCCAGCCGCTCGCGCGTACGGTCGGCGATCGGCCCTTGGCCGACCCAGGCGACGATGTCCTGGTTGATCACGTGGCTGGTGATCCAGCGGCCGGTCGCGGGATCCTTGATCGGCGCCTTCCAGGTCGGAATCGCCTGCTGCACGTAGGGCTCGGCCTCGCGGGGCACCCGGATGAAGGACCAGGTGACGCTCAGCGTGTTCAGGTCGTCGATCGGCACGCGCCACTCGAAGTGGTCGCCGAGGAAGAAGCCGTTGGGATACAGGCACACGCGGCCGACGGTCCAGAGCGGGTGACGCTCGTCGGTGTCCTCGCTGATCCGTTTGTAGACGAAGCCGTGCTCGAACTCCTCGAAGTCCAGCTTCAGGTGCTTCGGGGCGTATCCGTCCTGGCGGCCGCGCAGCCTGCGTCCCCAGTTCGCGTGCATCCACTCGAAATGCACCGGGTCGATCGAATTCTCCTGCGCCTGCAGCCAGTTGCAGGGCACCTCGGCGAACACCGCCTGGACGAAGCCGTTCTTCCAGCCGAAGGGCTCCCAGTCGGGCAGCAGCGGGGCGGGGTCCGGTCCGACATAGGCCCACAGCAACCCGGCCTTCGCCTCGACCCGGCCGGCTCCGATCGCCACGCGGTCGCGAAAGCGCGCCTGCGGAGCCGCGACGTCGTCGAAGGGTTGCTCGGCGCAGCGTCCACGGGCGTCGTAGCGCCAACCGTGGTAGTTGCAGCGCAACCCCTCGCGCTCGACGAAGCCGTAGGACAGGTCGGCCCCCCGGTGGGCGCAGCGCCGGTCGACCAGCCCATACCGGCCCTGCAGATCGCGATACAGCACCCAGTCCTGCCCGAGCAGGCGGACCGGCACGACCGGCTCGCGCGCGAGCGCGTCGACGCCGGCGACCGGGTGCCAATAGCGCCGCAGCAACTCGCCCATCGGGGTGCCCGGGCCGACCCGGGTCAGCCGCTCGTTCTTCTCCGTCGTCAGCATGGCCGGGAGGCTCCGATCATTCCGGCTTGAACCCGGACGCCTTGATGATCGGCTCCCAGGCGGCCAGCTCGGCCCGCTGCACCTTCTCCATCTCGCGCCCGTCGCGATAGCGCGGCGACACCGCCAGCCGCGTGGTCAGGTGCTCGCGCGCCTCCGGCGACGCCAAGACTTTCTGCAGCGCACGCTGCACCCGCTCGATCTCGGCCGGCGGCGTCTTCGCCGGCGCCCACATGCCGGTCCAGCCTTCGCCCAGGGTGACCTTGTAGCCCTGTTCGGCGAAGGTCGGGATCTCGGGCATCAGCTCGGAACGCTGCTCGCTGAAGATGCCGATGATGCGCAGCTTGCCGGCGCGGTGATGCCGCAGCATCTCGTCCAGCAGCGACACCGCGGCCGGCACGTGCCCGCCCAGCAAGTCGGTCACCATCGGCGGCGTGCCCTTGTAGGGCGTCACCGGCATCTCGATGCCGGCCACCTTGGCGAACTGCACGCCCAGGAAGTGGTTCATGCCGCCCACGCCCGGCGTGCCGAACATCGATTTGTCCGGGTGCGTCTTGGCCCACTGCACGAATTCGCGCGCGTTCGACACGCCCAGCGACGGATGCACCGCCATGCCCAACGGATACGACACCAGCCCGGCCACCGGCACGAAGTCGCGGAACAGGCTCCACTTGAGCTGCGGCCCGAACACCAGCGTCTGGAAGGTCGGCGTCGCGTTGGGCGCGATCATGTAGGTCAGTCCGTCGGCCGCGGCGGTCAGCAGCGTATCGGCCGCGATCCGGCCGCCCGCGCCGATGCGGTTCTCGATGATCACCGGTTGCCCCAATTGGATGCGCAGTTGCTCGGCGATGTAGCGGGCGATCGCGTCGGTGCCTCCGCCAGGTGGCAGGCCGACGAGGATGCGGATCGGCTTGTCATGCGGCGGTTTGTCCTGCGCTTGGGCGAGCGGCAAGGCGGGCAAGGTGGCTAAGGCCGCCGCCTGCAGCAGCGTGCGGCGGGCACGCGATTGGACTGAGTGCATCTCCTCTCCCTCGTCAGAATTCATGCGGCGCGGCGCTCCACTACAGGTCGAGCACCAATCGCCCTGATTTGCAGCGCGACACGCAGACCTGCATCACCTTGCCGCCCGCCTGCTCGGCCTGCGACAAGTAAGTGTCGCGATGGTCGATCTCACCGGAGACGACCGCCGTGCTGCACAACCCGCAGAAACCCGAGCGGCAGTCGTAGAGCGTGTCCGCGCCGGCATCGATCAGCACGTCGAGCACCGAGCGGTCGGCGGGCACCTGCAGCACGCGGCCCGAGGACTTGAGCTCGACCTCGAAGGGCTGGTCGCCGACCAGCGGCGCGGCCTCCGAGAACAGCTCGTAGTGCAGCGCCGCGCGCGGCCAGCCCAGGCGCTCGGCCGTGGTCAGCACCGCGTCGATCATCCCGGCGGGGCCGCACACGTAGATCGGCTGGCCCGGGGTCGCAGCGGCCAGAAGGGCATCGACCGACAGCCGCGTGTCCGGCTCGTCGTCGGCATGCAGGTGCAGCCGCTCGCCCGCCAGCGCGCGCAGTTCGTCGACGAACGCGAGCAGCATCCGGCTGCGGCCCGCGTAGTGCAATCGGAACGGCCGGTGCTGGGCGACCAGCGCCGCGGCCATCGACGCGATCGGGGTCACGCCGATGCCGCCCGCGATCAGCAGCACCTCGGGCGGCGCTTCGAGCGGAAAGTGGTTGGTCGGCGGCCGCAGGGTCAGCGCGTCGCCGACACGCAGTTCGTCGTGCATGTAGCGCGAGCCGCCGTGCCCGTCGGCTTCACGCCGAACGGCGATGCGGTATTCGCGCACCGGTCCGCCGTCGGGGTTCGATGCAGGGTCCAGGTTCATGAGCGAGTACGAGCGCCAGCGTTCGGTGTCGCCCCGGCCAGGGCCGGGCGGAATCCGCACCTGCACGTGCGCACCCGGCGCGAAGCCGGGCAGGAGGCCGCCCTCGGCGTCGACCAGCCGGAAGGCCCGGATGCCGGGCGCGGGCAGATCCGCGGCCTCGACGCGCACGGCGAGCGTCTCCGCGCCCGCGGCACGATCGGCCATCTTCGCGGTGCCCATCACGCCGCCTGCTGCACCAGGGCGCGCCAGTCGCCGCCGGCAGGCAGCACGCCGCCGACGGACACCGCCTGCGCGTAGTCGAGCGCTTCGCTGTCTGCCAGCGTCGGCGTCTTCCCGGCCACGTATTCCTTGACCGACTTGAGCAAGGCCTGGCGCACGCGCACCACGGCGCCGTCGGCCGAGCACAGCTGCTCGTCGGTGCGGTCGTAGATCGGGCCCTGGCCGATGAACATCGCGAAATCCTCGGTGCCCAGGTGCTGCGGGAAGCCCGTGGCATGGCCGCGGCGGATCAAGTCGCGGTTCTGGCCCCACGCGTTCTCCGGGCCGCCCGGCGGCAGTGGCGGGAAGTTCCAGACGTCCGGCGAGGCCGACATGATCGTCATGCCCAGCGGCCGGTGCGGGTTGAAGTGCACGAACCACGCGCGATGAGTCACGTCGTCGACCGGCGTCGAGAAGAACACCGTCGACGGCCCCTTGGCTTCCGGTGCGCAGATCACGCCGTACCAGGGCATCACGAAGTTGTTGACCCGCGCATAGACCTTGTCGTCCGGCAGCGCGCGAAGCGCGGCGTAGCGGTAGCCGTAGGGCCGGTCCTCGAACTCCAGGCGCGGCGCCAGCGCGCGCGTCATGTTGACGCGATCGTTGCCGCCGCCGGCGGTGATCATGGTGGTGGACTCGTGCAGCACGCCCACGTGCGACGAGTCCATCGAGGCCTCGACCCCCTGCACCCAGTTGGTTGGCACCTCGACACTGGTCACCGAACGGTGCTCGGGCGAGAGTCGGGTGAAGGGCAGGTCCGGGAAGCGCGGCGGACGGTCGCCCTTGCCCAGCCACACCCACACGATGCCGCCGCGCTCTTCGACGCGGTAGCTGTTGAAGCGCACGCGGCTGCAGAAGGACTCCTGGTCGCCCACGTGGTTCGGCGCCTCGACCACCTTGCCGTCCACGCCGAACTTCCAGCCGTGGTAGATGCAGCGCAGGGCGTTGTCTTCGTTGCGAGCCAGCACCAGTGAGGCCTTGCGGTGCGGGCACTGCTCGTCGAACACGCCGACCCGGCCGTCGTGCGCGCGGAAGGCGACGTGGTTGCGGCCGAGCAGCCGAACGCGCATCGGGCCGTCGCCCGCCACCAGCTTGGCCGACGGCACCGCCGGAATCCAGTAGTGCTGCCGGATCATCTCGCCCATGGGCGCGCCGTTCTCGACGCGGCACATCAGCTCGTTGTCTTCCCTGGTCATCGCCATCTTGCGTCTCCCAATCCTGGTTCGTGCGAGCCGTGTCGTGCGGCCGCCGGTCAATCGCGCCGGAACGCGCGGCTGTAGACCCGCTTGCAGTTGCACTCGAAGATGTCGCGGCGGTCGGCGGCGGACAGCCACTCGATGCTCTCGATCACGGGCTTCATGTCGTCGTAGTCACGACCCGTGAGCGGGTCGCGCGCGCTGCCGGTGCCGGGCTTCTCCGTGCCGAAGAGCACGTTGTCCTTGCCGGCCACCTTCAGCAGCAGCTCGATGGCTTCCTTCGAGTAGTTGCAGGTGTCGAAGTACAGGCGTTTCAGCTTGTCGTCGAAGCTGACCGGATCGCCCTTCCGGACCGTCCATGAACGGAAGCGACCCATCTGGTAGGGGATCGCGCCGCCGCCGTGCGCCACCACGATCTTGAGGTCGGGCATCTCGTCGAACACCTTCGAGCCGAGCAGCGACACCACCGCGATGCTCTCCTCGTTGATGAACTTGAGGGTGTAGGACTCGCGCGGCTGGCAGCTGCCGGCCGAATGTATCAAGCCCGGCGCGTCGAGTCGCACCATCTCGCGGTACAGCGGCCACCAGAACTCGTCCCCGAGGCCCGGGGGCACCGGGCCTTCCCCCTCCGTCGGATCCGGATTGATCAGGCAACCGATGAAGCCCAGCTGCTCGACGCAGCGCCTCAGCTCGGGAATCGCGCGGACGTCGAGCGGCTCGTTCATGTGCTGGGGAAGCCCGGCCACGCCGCGGAACCGGTCCGGGAACATCTGGACGAAGCGGGCGATCAGGTCGTTGCAGTGCCGCGACCACAGCTCGGTGACTCTGGCCGGCTTGATCGAGTGCATCTGCAGATACGGCCGCGGCGAGATGAACTGCACGTCGGTGCCGACGGCGTCCATGCTTCGCACCAGCTCCTCGGCCACCTTCCGGACGGACTCGTCGGAGATCTTCGGCGTGGTGGACGGGTTGGCGCGCCCACCGACCAGCTCCGCCATGTAGCGGAAGCTCTCGGGCGGCATGACGATATGAGCGTGGGAATCGATGATCACGGGAGGTCTCGGCAGAGTCGGCTGGAAGCTGCGGGAACGGCAGCTCAGGCGGGAAGCGACGTGGGGCGCGGCCGCGAGGCGACCGCGATGAATTCGAGCTGCAGCCGCATGCCGTGCTGCAGGTCGTAGACCAGGACATGGCGTGCCGGTCGGTCAGCCGCATCGGGAAAGCGGCGCAGCCACTCGGCGTTGACCGCTTCGCGCGCGGCGTCGTCCTTCACGTAGACGGTCAGGCGCGCGACGTCGGCGAGCGTCGCGCCGCCCGCTTCGAGCAGGCGGTCGAGGTTCAGGAACGCGTTGGCCGCCTGCGCGGCGTCGTCCGGCGGCAGCTGGCCAGTGGCGGCGTCCTTGCCGGCGATGCCGGAGGAGCAGAGCAGGTCGCCGACGCGCGCGGCCGCCGGGATCGGCGCCTTGTGCGAGGCGCCCGGCAGCTCGATCGAGCGTGGGGCGCGGCTCACGACGATTCCCCGTCGTCGGACTCGAAGAAGCTCATCGGCACCATCGCGAGGAATTCCGAGAAGCCGGTCGTGCCCGCCGGCACGTGCAGCTGCATCGCGTGGGCGGCTTCCTCTTCGTCACCCGCCTGGATCGCCGCGGCGACGCGTTCATGCTCGGCAAGCGACCGCGCGATCTGCGTGCGGTTCTGGAAGTCCTTGACGCGGTAACGCTGGATGAGGCGGCGCGCCTGGCGGATCTGCTCGGCCAGGTAAGCGTTGCGGCAGCCGGCGTAGATCGCTTCGTGGAAGTAGGCATTGGCGACCGAGTACTCGGCGGCGCCACCCTCTGCCGCGGCATGCCGGCCGCGAGCCATCGCTTCGTCCAGCATCGCGCGCATCTCGTCGTCGATGCGCCGGGCCGCCAGCTTGGCGGCCAGCGCTTCCAGCTCTCCGATGAATTCCAGCATCGCCCGCACCTGGGCGATCGACAGGCGAGCCACGGTCACGCCCTGGCGCGGAGCGATCTTCACCAGGTCACGCGCGGCAAGCTGCTGAAGCGCCTCGCGAACGGGCGTGCGCGACACTTGGAAGCGCGCGGCGAGCGCCCGCTCGTCCAGCGGCGCGCCGGGCCGCAGGCGGCCGGTCTCGATCTCGTCCTGCAGCGTGGCGCGGATGTCGTTGGCACGGCCTCGGCGGGCGGCGGCTTCTTCGCCGTTGGCTTGGGCAGCGCCCCAGGCATCGGCAGGGCTGGTCGCGTCGGGCATCTTCGTCACTGTTCGTTCCCTCGATCAAAGGTCCAGGACGCCGTCAGCGTCCCGCGTCGTAGTCGGCGAAGCTGCGCCCTTCGCGGACCAGCTGCGGGAGCAGCGGCGCCGGCTCCCACCATGCGCCATGCTGGGCATGGAAGCGTTCCACGGCGGCCAGCACGCGGTCGAGTCCGACGCCGTCGGCCCAATGCATGGGGCCCCCGCGCCACGCCGGGAAGCCGTACCCGGTCACGTAGACCACGTCGATGTCGCCGGCGCGCAGCGCCACGCCTTTTTCCAGCAGCCGCGCGCCCTCGTTGACCATCCCGAAGAGGCAGCGCTCCAGGATCTCGTCTGCGGGAATGTCGCGCCGGATCATGCCCAGGCGGGCGGAGCGCTCGACGACGAAGCGCTCCAGCTCGGGGTCGCGCCGGGGCGTGCGGTCGCCCGCTTCGTAGCGGTACCAGCCCTTGCCGCTCTTCTGGCCGAGCCGATCCTGCTCTACCAGCTCCAGGATCAGGTCGTTCCAGCGGCGGTCGGTGGCGCGCGTGCCCATCTGCGCCTTGCGTGTCTGGTAGCCCACGTCGTTGCCGGCCAGGTCGTGCACGGCGAAGATCCCCATCGCGTAGCCGAAGCCCGTCAGCGCGGCGTCGACCTCGTGGGGCAGGGCACCTTCCTCGACCAGGAAATGCGCCTCGCGGGTGTATTGCCGGAACAGCGCATTGCCGATGAAGCCGGGGTACACCCGCGCCAGCACCGACACCTTTCCCATGCGCCGGCCCAACGCCATCGTCGTGGCGACGACGTCGTCGGCCGTGCGCGCGGCGCGCACCACTTCCAGCAGCTTCTGCACGTGCGCGGGGCTGAAGAAGTGCGCGCCGACCACGTCCTGCGGCCGCGAGGTCACGGTGGCGATCGCGTCGATGTCCAGCCCCGACGTGTTGGTGGCCAAGATCGCGCCGGGCTTGGCGATGGCGTCGAGGTCGCGGAACAGGCGCTGCTTGAGCGCGAGATCCTCGAACACCGCTTCGATCACCATGTCGGCGTCGGCCGCGTCGGCGAGCGAGGCCGAACCGCGGATGCGCGCCAAGCGCTCGTCCATGTCGGACTGCTGCAGCCGGCCGCGCGCGACGCTGCTGCCCCAGGTGTCGCGCAGGCGCTTCATGCCGCGATCGAGGCCGGCGGGATCCGCGTCGAGCAGCGTCACCGACAGCCCTGCGGTCGCGAGCGACATCGCAATGCCGCCGCCCATGGTGCCGGCACCCACCACGGCCACGCGCTGCACCGGCCGCGTCCGCAAGTCAGCGGGCAAGCCGGGGACATGCGCGGCGCGCTCGGCGGCCTGTCTGACGTGCTCGAGCGCGCGGTCGCGCGCGGACGGGTCCTGCGCGCTCGACGCCGGGTCGGAAAGGCTCATGTTCAGGCTTCCTTGGTCGGTGCGGCGAGCGGCTTGGCGCGGCCCTCGACGAACTCGCGCAGGCGTTCGGCCGGTTCGCCGGTGCGCGCCATGTTCGAGTTCATGTACTCCATGAACAGCCCGTCGTCGTGCGACAGGTCGTTGACGCGGGGCAGCACGTTGCAGACGCGCCAGTTCGTGTCCAGCGTGTTCTGCGCGATCTTCGCGGCCAGTTCGCGCGCCTTCTCCAGCGCGCCGCCGGCGGGGACGACATAGCGGACGATCTGGACCCGTTCGGCTTCCTGCACCGACAGCAGCCGCCCGGTCAGCATCATGTCGGCCATCACGGTGTAGCCCACCACGCGCTGGATGCGCACCGTGCCGCCGCCGCCCACGAAGATCCCGCGCTGGCCTTCCGGAAGGCCGAAAAAGGCCGTCTCGTCGCCGACCCGGACGTGCGCCGCGGTCGCCAGTTCCAAGCCGCCGCCCACGACGGCGCCGTGCAGGGCCGCCACGAAGGGAATCGGGCCGCGGGCGATCTGGTCGAACACCGCGTGCCAGGAATGGCGATGGCGCTTCTTCGGCTTGGTCTGGTCCTGCTGCGCCCGAGCGAGCGCCTCGCTGAGGTCCAGCCCCGCCGAGAAGCAATTGCCATGGCCGAAGAGCACGCCCACCCGCGCCTCGTCTCCGGCCCGGACGACGGCCTGCCGCAGCGATTCGATGGTGGCGTCATTGATCGCGTTGCGCTTTTCAGGCCGGTTCAGGCCGATCAGCGCGACAGCGCCGTCCGTTTCGTAGGTGACCAGTTCCTGGTTCATGCCCTCTCCACTTCACCGCAGTTCGTTGGTGTAAAGTATGCAACAAACGCTCTGTGGCATGCAAGAGCAAAGTTCTAGTTTGTTTTCGCATGGGCATGCCGGTCATTGACCTAAGAGCAGTTTGTAAGGATGCGCAGGGCTGAGGGCCGCACGGTGCTCTACGGGACTCGCGGCATTTCGCAACCATCGCTCTTCATTGTTGGAGTTTTTTAGGGCCGATTCCTTAAGTAAAGGCGGGAGGAACAGGGCGGTTCGGTGCCCACCTCGTGCAGAACCACCTCCAGCTCTTGCGCGCACACACAGCGATCCAATCTTTCGTCGTGGTGTATTGCAATGGCGATATTTGTATGCCACAGTGCGCCATCGTCGTACGAATGCAAACGCGCTGCACGCCACTCGAGCCCTGCACCCATGATCTTTCTTCCCCCGGCCGTCTCCCGGCCCCGACCTGTCGATCGCGTTTTGCGGCCGCACTCCATCGCCGTCGTCGGCGCGTCCGCCGACCCCCGGTCGTTCGGCGGCTTCGTGCTCGGCAACCTCTTGCGCTTCGGGTACTCCGGGGACCTGCACCTCGTCAGTCGAAGCAGCGACGAGATCGAGGGTCGGCGCTGCGTCAAGACGGTCGACGAGCTTCCCGAAGGCATCGACCTCGCGGTGCTCGCGATTCCGGAAGGTGGCGTGCTCGACGCGGTCCGCGCACTGGGCCGGCGTGGCGCCAAGGCGGCGGTGGTGTTCGCCTCGGGCTACGCCGAGGCCGGCGACGAAGGCCGCGAGCGGCAGCAGCGGCTGGCCGAAGCCGCCGAAGCGTCCGGCATGCTGCTGGTCGGCCCCAACTGCATGGGATTCACCGACTTCGAAGCGGGCGTCCCGGTCACCTTCGAGCCGGTGGTGCCCCAGCCTTGCGGGGGTCGGCCGGGCATCGCGGTCGTCGCTCAGAGCGGGGCGATGGCCGCCAACCTGCGTGATGCTTTCCTGGGACGCGGCCAGCCGCTGGTGGCCGCCGTCTCGACCGGCAACGAGGTGTCGCTGGGGATCGAGGACTGGCTGGCGCACTTCATCGACGACCCTCAGGTGCGGGTCGTCGCGGCGTACGCGGAGCAGATCCGGCGGCCGCGGCTGTTCCTTGCGCTGGCGGCGCGCGCTCGCGAAGCCGGCAAGCCAATCGTGTTGCTGATGCCTGGCCGCAGCGCGCGGGCCCGCGAGGCCGCGCAGTCCCATACCGGCGCGCTGGCGGGCGACCACGCCACCGCGACGGCGCTGCTGGCGCGCGAGGCCGTCGTGACGGTGGACTCGCTGGATGAACTCTTCGACACGACGGCGGTGCTGGCCCGCTTCCCGGTCCCGCCCGCCGGTGGCCCGGCCTTCCTGACCGGCTCGGGCGCGATGAAGAACATCGCGTTGGATTTCGCCGAAGACATCGGCCTGCGGCTGCCGGCGTTCACCGGCGAGACCGTCGACCGCCTGCGCGCCATCCTGCCGGCGTACGCCGTCGCGGAGAACCCGCTGGACTACACGACGATCACCGTGCGCGACCCGGGCGTCATCGGGCGCCTGATCGACACCGCGTTGGCCGATCCGAACGTCGGCAGCCTGGTGCTCGCCATGATGGGCGGCCCGACGGTCGCGCAACGCGACAAGGCCGAGCACATGGTCCCGGCGATGGCCCGGCAGACCAAGCCCGCGGCGCTCGTCATCCTGGGCGACGACGGACCGCTGGAGCCCTTCTTCCTGGAAGCCATCCGCGCCAGTGGGCTGCCGTTCTTCCGGTCGGCCGACCGCGCGCTGCGCGCGCTGGCGCGGGTGGCCGCGTACAGCGAGGCACTGGGGCGCGCGCGCCGGGCCGCCCTCGAGGCTCCGCGCCCAGCCGCAGTCGCAGCCGCGCTGGCCCTGCCGCAGCCTGCTCCGGCCTCCGGCGTCTACGCCGAATACCAGGGCAAGGCATGGCTCGCCGCCGCCGGCCTGCCGGTGCCCGCGGGCGCCCTGGCGCGCACCGCCGACGAAGCCGCACGCATCGCGGCCGATGTCGGCTACCCGGTGGTCATCAAGGCGCAGGCCAGCGCGCTGCCGCACAAGAGCGACGTCGGCGGCGTGATCGTCGGCCTGCCCGACGAGCCGGCGTTGCGCGCGGCCTGGGGCCGGTTGCACGACAACGTCGCCAGCCACCGGCCGGGGCTGGCGCTGGACGGCGTGCTCGTCGAGGCGATGGGCCCGCGCGGCCTCGAGCTCGTGGTGGGCGCGAAGCGCGATGCGGACTGGGGGCCGGTGGTGCTGGTCGGCTTGGGCGGCGTGTGGATCGAGGCGCTTCACGACGTGCGCCTCCTGCCGGCCGACATGGCCGAGGACGACATCGTCGAAGAATTGTCGCGCCTGAAGGCCGCCTCGCTGCTGGCCGGCGTGCGCGGGGCGCCGGCGGTCGACGTGCGCGCGGTGGCGCGCGTGGTCGCGCTGGTGGGTGGGCAGATGCGCGCCAATCCCGACATCGTCGAGATCGACATCAACCCGCTAGTCGCCTATCCAGACCGCGTGCTGGCGCTCGACGCGCTGGTCGTGCGGCGGCCCGGCGCCTGAGCGGCCCGAACCGAACTCACGAGGCAAGCCCATGAGGCTCGAATTCTCACCGGCCGACGAGGCCTTCCGCCGCGAGGTCCGCGAGTTCGTCGCGGCCGAATTGCCGGCGCCGATCAAGCGCAAGGTCGAGCTCGGCCAGCGCCTGGAGCGCACCGACTACGACGCGTGGTACGCCAAGCTCCACCAGCGCGGCTGGATCACGCCGGCCTGGCCGGCCGAGCATGGCGGCCCGGGGTGGACGCCGTTGCAACGCTATCTGTTCGATGAGGAGACGCTGCTGGCGGGCGCGCCGCGCATCATCGCCAGCGGCATCAACATGCTGGGCCCGGTGCTGATCGCCTTCGGCACGGAGGCGCAGAAAGCGCGCTTCCTGCCGTCGATCCGCCGCAGCGAGACGTGGTGGGCACAAGGCTTTTCCGAGCCCGGCGCCGGGTCCGACCTGGCGGCGATCCGCACGCGCGGCGTCTCGAGGACCGACGCGCAGGGCGAGCACTTCGTCGTCAGCGGCCACAAGGTGTGGACCTCGTACGCCCACTGGTGCGACTGGCTCTTCTGCCTGGTGCGCACCGACCCGGACGCCGCGAAGCCGCAGGAAGGGATCTCCTTCCTGCTGATCGACATGAAGACGCCCGGCGTGACGGTCCGCCCGATCCGCATGCTCGAAGGCGGCACCGACCTGAACGAAGTGTACCTGGACGAGGTGCGCGTGCCTGCCGAGAACCTCGTGGGCGAGCTGCACAAGGGCTGGACTTGCGCCAAGTACCTGCTCGGCCACGAGCGCACCGGCATCGCCGGCATCGGCTCGTGCAAGCAGCAGTTGGCACGGGCGCGCCATCTGGCCGATCGGCAGGGCCTGTCGGACGACCCGCTGTTGCGCGCGCGTCTGGCGCAGCTGGAGGTCGAACTGCTCGCGCTGGAGTTCACCGGGCTGCGCATGATGAGCGCGAACCAGCGCAGCCGCGCCGCCGGCCTCGAGGCCTCGCTGCTGAAGGTGCGCGGCACCGAGCTGCGCCAATCGATCTACGAGCTGCTGGTCGACATCGCGGGCCCCCAGGCCGTGCCGTTCGACGAGGCGCTGCTGCAGGGCGAATCCCCCGAGCCTGCCAGCCCGCCAGAACTGGCCGCGGTGGCGGCGAACTATCTCGACGCACGCAAGTTGTCGATCTACGGCGGTGCCAACGAGGTTCAGCGCAACCTCGTCGCGCGTGCGCTGCTGGCCTGAGGATTCCATGGACTTCTCCCTGAACGACGATCACGTGGCGCTGCAGGACGCGGTGCGCCGCTTCTGCGATGGCGAGTACGCGGCCCGCGGCCGCGGCGACGCCGAGGACGCCGCGACCGCCGCGCGCCGCTGGAAGGCGATGGCCGAGCTGGGCCTGCTGGGCTTGAGCTTCGCCCCGGATTTCGGCGGCAGCGGCCAGGGCGCCGTGGAGACGATGCTGGTCGCCGAAGCGCTCGGCCGTGCGCTGGGCGGCGGCGCGTGGTTGTCCAGCGTGGTGCTGGCCGGCAGCTTGGTCGCCGACGCCGGCAGCCTCGCACAACGCGAGCGCTGGCTGCCGGCGATCGCCGGAGGCGACGCACGCCTCGCGCTGGCCGTCGACGAGGCGCACACGCGCTACCGCCCGGCGTTCGCCGAGTGCCGTGCGCGCGTCGACGGCAACGGCTGGCGCCTGGACGGTCGCAAGACACTCGTTCTGGACGGCGACGCCGCGGATGCGTTCATCGTCCTGGCGCGCACCACGGGTAGCGCCGGCGACGCCGACGGGCTCACGCTCTTCCTGGTCGACGCGAAGGCCGATGGCTTGCGGGTGCAGGGCTTCGACACGATCGATGGCAGGCGCGCGGCGCATCTGGGCCTGGCCGGCGTGCGCTTGCCTTTCGAGGCGACGGTCGGCCCGGTGGACGGCGCCTTGCCGCTGGTCGAGGCCGCCTCGGACCGCGCTGCCGCCGCGTTGTGCGCCGAGGCGACCGGCGCGATCGATGCGTTGGTCGAGATGACGACGGAGCACCTGAAGACGCGCAGGCAGTTCGGCGCGCCGCTCGCCAAGCTGCAGGTGCTGCAGCACCGGATGGCCGACATGGTCCTGGGCCTGGAGCTGTGCCGTTCGATGGCCTGCGCGGCGGCGATGGCCGTCGACGCGGCCGACCCCGCGCAGCGCCGCCGCCTGGTGTCGGCGGCGAAGGTGGTGGCGGCCCAGGCCGGCCGAAGCGCTGGCCAATGGGCCATCCAGATGCACGGCGCGATGGGCATGACCGACGAGTGCCGCGTCGGCCACTACGCCAAGCGCCTGCTGGCGATCGGGCAGCTCTTCGGCGACGCGGCGCATCACTTGTCGCGCTTCGATGGCGAACGGCCGCAGAGCCGGGCCGAAGCGTGAGCGCACGGGCACGAGCACACGCGAGCACACAGGGCACGAGCACAGGGGCGCGAAGCGCGCGGTGCTGGACGAACGACGCGAACACCACAACCCGGTAGAGGACGACACGACGATGATTTCCCTTCGACGCAGGACCGCAGTGATGACGATCGGCGCCGCGCTTGCCGCCGCCGCCCTGCCCGTGGCCGCACAAGACGCTGGCCGGCCGATCCGCCTGCTGGTGGGCTTCGCGCCTGGCGGCGGCGCGGACATGGTGGCGCGTGTCATCGCCGACAAGCTGCGCGGCGTGCTCAACCAGCCGGTCATCGTCGAGAACCGGGCGGGCGCGGGCGGCCGGCTCGCCTCCGAGGCGCTCAAGAACGCGCCGCCCGATGGCCTGACCTACATGGTCGCGCCCAACGCGACGGCCGTCTTCCAACACCTGTTGTACTCGCCCGCGGTGTTGAAGTACGACCAGCTCGCGGACCTGACGCCCGTCGCGACGCTCACCACCTACCCGCTCGCGCTGGCGGTCAACGCCAAGACCGGCATCGGCGACCTCAAGCAGTTCGTCGCCTGGGTCAAGGCCAACCCGAAGCAGGCGAACTTCGGCACCGCCGGCCTGGGAGGGCACACGCACTTCAGCGGCGAGCAATTGGGCAAGGCCACGGGAGTCGACCTGGTGGCCGTGCCGTATCGCGGCAACGGCCCGCTGGTGACGGACCTGGTCGGCGGCCAGCTGCCGGTCGGCATCCTGGTGGCCGGCGACATCGTGCAGCACCAGAAGAGCGGCACGGTGAAGGTGATCGGCGTGCTGGGCGCCAAGCGCTCGCCGCTGCTGCCCGAGGTGCCGACGTTGAAGGAGCAAGGCGTCGACCTCGACACAGGCGACGCCTGGATGGGCTTGTGGGCCAACGCGAAGACGCCGAAGGCCGAGCTCGACCGCATGCAGGCGGCGGTGCGGCAAGTCCTGGCGATGCCCGACGTGCGCGAGACGCTGGCCGGGCGCGCCACCATGAACCCCGAGTTCCGCGGCGCCGTCGAGACCGACCAGGCGCTGCGGCGCGAGATCGGCTACTGGGGTCAGGTCATCAAGGCTTCCGGCTTCACGCCCGACCAATGACGCGCTCGCCTTCCAGGGAATACGCATGAGCCTCAATGGCAAGGCCTACATCGTCGGGGCCTACGAGCACCCGACCCGCAAGGCCGACGACCTGTCGGTCGCGCGCCTGCACGCCGACGTGGCGCGCGGCGCGCTGGAGGACGCCGGCCTCACCAAGGACGACATCGACGGCTACTTCTGCGCGGGCGACGCGCCTGGGTTGGGCACGACCACCATCGCCGAGTACCTCGGCCTGAAACTGCGCCATGTCGATTCGACCGAGTCCGGCGGCTCGGCGCCGATCCTGCATGTCGCGCACGCCGCCGAGGCGATCGCCGCCGGCCGCTGCAGCGTGGCGCTGATCACGCTGGCCGGTCGGCCGCGCGCCGCGGGCGCCGCGCTGTCGCTGCGTCCGCCCGATCCCGACGCGCCGGACGTGGCCTTCGAACTGCCCTTCGGGCCCGCCACGGCCAACCTCTACGCGATGGTGGCGCGCCGCCACATGCACGAGTTCGGCACGACCAGCGAGCAGCTGGCGTGGATCAAGGTGGCGGCCTCCCACCACGCGCAGCACAACCCGAACGCGGTGCTCCGGCAGGCGGTCACCGTCGAGGACGTGCTCGCCTCGCCGATGGTGGCCGATCCGCTGCACAAGCTCGACTGCTGCGTGGTGAGCGACGGCGGCGGCGCGGTGATCGTGGCCCGGCCCGACATCGCCCGTGCGCTCAAGCGCCCGCTGGTCAAGGTGCGCGGCACGGGCGAGGCGCCGAAGCATTCGATGGGCGGGCAAGTCGATCTCACCTATTCCGCCGCTGCATGGTCCGGGCCTGCCGCCTTCGCCGAGGCGGGCATCACGCCGGCGGACATCAAGTACGCGTCGCTGTACGACAGCTTCACGATCACGGTGCTGATGCAGCTGGAAGACCTGGGCTTCTGCGCCAAGGGCCAGGGCGGGCGCTTCGTGGCCGACGGCAACCTGATCTCGGGCGTCGGCAAGCTGCCCTTCAACACCGATGGCGGCGGCCTTTGCAACAACCACCCCGCCAACCGTGGCGGCGTGACCAAGATCATCGAAGCCGTGCGCCAGTTGCGCGGCGAAGCACATCCCGCGGTGCAGGTGCCGAACTGCAACCTCGCGTTGGCGAGCGGCATCGGCGGCGCGCTGGCGTCGCGCCACACGGCCGGCACGCTGATCCTCGAAAGGGAATGACACCATGGCGAACGAAGAGCAACGCAAGGCCCCCGTCCCACGCCGCATTCCCGCACCGCGCGCCCTGCCGGAAACGCAGGCCTTCTGGGACGCCGCCGACCAAGGCCGGCTGCTGGTCAAGCGCTGCGACGACTGCAGCCGCTTCCACCACTACCCGCGCGACGTCTGCCCGCATTGCATGAGCACCCGCACGCGATGGCAGGACGCCGCCGGGACGGGAACGCTGTACTCGTTCAGCACGATGGGGCGCGGCGAGGCCGCCTACACGATGGCGTTCGTCACGCTCGACGAGGGCGTCACGATGATGACCAACATCGTCGACTGCGACCCCCGTGCACTGGAGATCGGCCAGCGCGTGACCGTGGCCTTCGTGACTAGCGAAGCCGGAAACGGCGCCGCCGGGCACGCGGTTCCGATGTTCCGCCCGATCTCCTGAGGAGGCGACCGATGTCGTCCACGTCGCCCATGCAGCCGCCGCAACAGCCAGGAGCAGCCATGCGCGCAGGTGCCCCGTCCGGCCCGCTTTCGCGTTTCACCGTCATCGACGCTTCCCGCGTTCGCGCGGGCCCCACCGCCGTGCGGCTCTTCGCCGACTTCGGCGCGCGGGTGATCAAGCTCGAGATCCCGCCCGGCGCGCCCGGCGGGGACGACATGATCGGCGGTCGCGACCATGATCGCGCCGACTACGAAAATCTCCATCGCAACAAGGAGAGCCTGACGCTGAACATGAAGACGCCGGAAGGCGTCGCGATCCTGCACGACCTGGTGCGGCGTGCCGACGTGTTCATCGAGAATTTCCGCCCCGACGTGAAGGACCGGCTGGGCATCGGCCCGGACGCGCTGCGCGCGATCAATCCACGCCTGGTGTACGCGAGCATCTCCGGCTTCGGGCAGGACGGCCCGTACGCCAAGCGGCCCGGCTTCGACTCGATCGCGCAGGGCATGGGCGGGCTGATGAGCGTCACCGGCAAGCCGGGCGAAGGCCCGATGCGCGTGGGCATTCCGATCGCCGACCTGTGCGCCGGGCACTTCTGCGCGATGGGCATCCTCGCGGCGCTGCTCGAGCGGGACGTGAGCGGCGAAGGCCAGTGGGTGCAGACCTCGCTGCTCGAGGCGCAGATCGCGATGCTCGACTTCCAGGCCGCCAAGTGGCTGATCGACGGCAAGGTGCCGGCCCAGCACGGCAACGAGCACCCGCTGACCGTGCCCACCGGTGTCTTCCGCACCAGCGACGGCTATCTCAACGTCGCCGCGATCGGCCAGACCATGTGGGTCCGGCTGTGCGAGGCGCTGGAGGTGCCGCATCTCGTCGACGCGTTGGGCTTCGGCTCCGACCCTGAGCGCTGCCAGAACCGCGCGCGGGTGAACGCCGCGATCGGCGAGGCGTTCATGAAACGCGGCACGGCCGACTGGACCGAGCGGCTGCTGGCCGCCGGCGTTCCCTGCGGGCCGATCCACAGCATCGACCAGGTCTTCGAAGATCCGCAGGTGCGCCACCTCGGCATCCGGTGGCCGATGGACCATCCGGAGCTCGGTTCCGTCTCCGTGGTCGGGCAGCCCTTCAGGCTGTCGCGCCACCCGCACGAGGCGCCGCCCCGGCCCGCGCCCGCGCAGGGCGAGGACACCACGGCCATCCTCACCGAGCTGGGCTACTCCGACGACCGCATCGCGTCGCTGCGCGCCAAGCGCGTGGTCTGACCCCGGCCGCTTCAGTCAAGAACAAGGACACATCGATGGCTAGGATCGTCGCCGCTTTCGGCTCGTCGCACAGCATCATGCTGGTGTGCCGTCGCGAAGATTGGCAACACGGGTTCCGCGAAGTGGATCCCAAGAACCCGCACTACTACGATCGCGCGGGCGAGCCCACCACCTACGACGCGTTGCTCGCGCAGGCGCCGACAGGCGCCGAGGCGATGGTGACGCCCGACCGGATGGGCGAGCGCTGGGACGCGGCGGAAGCCGCGATGGACGAGTTGCGCCGCCGCATCGCGGACGCGCGCCTGGACGTGCTGCTGGTGGTTGGCGATGACCAGACCGAGCTCTTCCGCACGACGAACAACCCCGCCTTCGCGATCTACTACGGCGAGACGATCCGCAACGCGAAGCGTGAATCGCTGCCTTCGGACGGCTGGTACAAGCGCGCCCGCATGGAGCGCCAGGAGCCGGAAGCCGACCGCGAGTATCCGGTGGACGCGCCGCTGGCGCGCTGGCTGATCCGCGGCCTGTGCGATCGCGACTTCGACATCGCGGCGATGAGCGGCCTGGAGCGCGGCCAGTTCGAGGGGCATGCCTTCTCGTTCGTGCACCGCCGCTACCTGCAGGGCCTTGACCTCCCGGTGGTGCCGGTGATCGTCAACACCTTCGATCCGCCGAACCAGCCGACGCCGCGCCGCTGCGTGCAGCTCGGGGCGGCATTGCGGGAGCTGATCGCGAGCTACCCGGAGGACCTGCGCGTGGGCGTGCTCGCCTCGGGCGGGCTGTCGCACTTCGTGGTCGACGAGGAGCTGGACCAGGGAATCATCCAGGCCATCCGCGACAAGGACACCGCGTGGCTGGCCTCGTTGGACCCGAAGAAGCTGCAGGCCGGCAGCTCCGAGATCCGCAACTGGCTGATCGCCACCGAGGCGGTCAAGGACCTGGACGTGGATTGGGTGTCGTACGTGCCCGGCTACCGCAGCCCCGCGTTGACGGGGACGGGGTTGTGCTTCGCCGCCTGGAGGACCCTGCCATGACCGACGCCAACGACGTCGTGCGGCGACTGCGCCGCCTGGACTGCTGCGCCGTCTCCGACGCGCTCGACAAGCTCGGGCTGCCGGGTGTCGTCACCGGGCTGCCGCAGCGTGCCGGCCAGGGCCGCATCGCCGGTCGCGCGGTCACGGTCAAGCTCGGCACCAGCGCGGCGCCGCCCGGGCCAACGAAGCACCTGGGCTGCACCGCGATCGAATCCGCAGGCCCGGACGACGTGATCGTGGTGGAGCAGCGCACCGGCGTCGAGGCCGGGAGCTGGGGCGGGCTGCTGTCGCTGGGCGCCAAGGTCAAGGGCGTGGCAGGCGTGGTCGCCGACGGGCCGGTGCGCGACATCGACGAGGCGATCGGGATGGACTTCCCCGTCTTCGCGCGCAGCCTGACCAGCTTCACCGCGCGCGGCCGCGTGACCGAGCAGGGCACCAACGTGCCGGTGCGCGTCGGCGATGTCGACGTGGCGCCAGGCGACTACGTCGTGGCCGATCGCAGCGCCGTCATCTTCCTCGCCGCGGCGCAGGTCGAGCGCGTGCTGGACGCGGCCGAGGCGATCGTCGCCAAGGAAGCCGCGATGGCCAAGGCGATCCTGGCCGGTACGCCGATCGGGCAGGTGATGGGCGGCAACTACGAGCACATGCTGAAGGGATGAGAGGATGACGATGAACGATCAACATGGCGAGGACCGCAACGTCGAGCGCGCCGCCCGCCTGGACACCGCGACGCTGTCCGACGCGCTGGACAAGCATGGCATCAACGGCCAGTGTCACCGCATCGCACCCCGTGGCGTCGAGTTCCGCATGGCCGGGCGCGCCTACACGCTGCTCTACGGGCCGGCCGCCAATCCTCCGGGCACGGTGGGCGACTACATCGACGACGTCCCGCCCGGCAGCGTGCTGGTGCTGGACAACGGCGGCCGCGAGGACGCCACCGTCTGGGGCGACATCCTCACCGAGATTGCGCACCGGCGCGGCATCGCCGGTACTGTGATCGACGGGGTGTGCCGCGACGTAGCGCTGTGCCTGCGGCTCGGCTATCCGGTGTTCTCGAGGGGCCACTGGATGCGCACGGGCAAGGATCGCGTGCAAGTCGAGGCGACCAACGTTCCGGTGAACATCGGCAACGCCCGCGTGCAACCGGGTGACTTGGTGCGCGGCGACGCCGACGGCGTCGTCGTGATCCCGCGCCAGCACGAAGATGCCGTGCTCGACACGGCCGAGGCGGTCGAGCGCGCCGAGGATGCCATTCGCCAGGCGGTCCGCACCGGCATGCGGCTGGACGAGGCGCGCCGGCAGTTCCGCTACCACCAGTTGCAGACGCGGGAGGCGACATGAAGTCGCACGATGCCGCGAGCACGACGCGCCGCGACTTCGCGCGGGTGCCGGCACACGTCGTCGCGGCGGCCCTCGAGCTGCCCACCGCGACGCTGCATGAAGCGGGCGGCAAGATCGGCGCGCTGCCGAGCGCGATCAAGCCGGTGGCGCCCGCATTCCGCTGCGCCGGTCCCGCGCTCACCGTGCATTCGCCCGGAGGGGACAACCTGTGGCTGCATCGCGCGCTGGAAGTCGCCCGTCCCGGCGACGTGCTGGTGGTGTATGCCGGCGGCGCGCACGAGCACGGCTATTGGGGCGAGATCATGACCACGGCCGCGAAGACGAAGGGCCTCGCCGGCCTGGTGATCGACGGCTGCGTGCGCGACGGCGTCCTGCTCGAACGCATCGGCTTCCCGGTGTTCGCGCGCGGGCTGTGCATCCGCGGCACCGGCAAGGACTACGGCGCGATCGGCTGGATCGGCGAGCCGGTGCCGATGGGTGACGTGGTGGTGGCCGCCGGCGACCTGGTGGTCGCGGATGGCGACGGGGTGGTCGCGCTGCCGCGGCCCCGGGCCGCCGAGATCGTGGAGAAGGCACGCCGCCGCGAGGCCGACGAGGCCGCGATCGTGTCCCGCTGCGAAGCCGGCGAGTCGACCATGGCGATCTACGGCTTCCACTGGGGACGCACGTGACGGGCGCCGCGTCGGTGTCCGCGACAGGCCAGCCCCCGCGGTTGGCCATCGATGGCGCGATCGCCACGATCACGCTGCGCCGCCCCGAGGTGGCCAACCGATTGGCGCTGTCCGACCTCGCGCTGCTGCGGGAACAGATCGGCGAGGTCGATGCCGATGCGCGCGTGCGCGTGTTGCGGCTGACGGGGGAAGGGCGCCACTTCTGCAGCGGCTTCGATCTGGCCGAGGTCGGCGCGCAGGAGGCCGGCGGGCGCTTCGAGGCGCTGGCCGACACGATCGAACGGGCGCGCCCGATCACGATCGCGCGTGTCCACGGCGGCGTCTATGGTGGCGCCACCGACCTAGCGTTGGCGTGCGACTTCCGGTTGGGCGGGCCTGGCGCCGAGATGTCGGTCCCCGCCGCGCGCATCGGCCTGCACTTCTACCGCGGCGGCCTGGAGCGCGCCGTGACGCGGCTCGGACTGGCGACCGCCAAGCGGCTGATGCTGGCGGCCGACAAGCTCGACGCGCAGGCGATGCGCGACTGCGGCTGGCTCGACGCGCTGCTGCCATCGTTGGACACGCTGGACGCGGAGGTCTCGGGCCTGTCCGCGCGGCTGGCGGGGATGGCGCCGCTGGCGCTGCTCGGCATGAAGAAGCACCTGGACCGCATCGCGCGCGGCGCGCTCGACGCCGAGGCGCTGGCGCGCGACATCGCTGCGGCCGACGCTTCCGAGGACTTGCGCGAGGGCGCCCGCGCGATCCGCGAGAAGCGCGCGCCGATCTTCCACGGGCGCTGAGCGCTCCATGACCGACGAGTTCGACTACGTGATCGTGGGCGCCGGCTCGGCGGGCTGCGTGCTCGCCAACCGCCTGAGTGCCGACCCTTCGGTGCGGGTTCTGCTGCTGGAGGCGGGCGGGGCCGATCGGCATCCCTTCGTGCGCATGCCGGTGGGATTCCTCAAGGCGCTGCAGCGGCGGTCGCTGACCTGGGGCTTCGAGAGCGAGCCCGAGCCGCAGCTGGAGGGCCGCCGGCTGCCGATCCCACGCGGGCGGCTGCTGGGCGGATCGTCGTCGATCAACGGCATGTTCCATATCCGCGGTCACCGGCGGGACTTCGACGAGTGGCGGGACCTGGGCTGCACCGGCTGGGGCTACGAGGACGTGCTGCCGTATTTCCGTCGCTCGGAGACCAATTGGCGCGGATCCAGCCACTGGCATGGCGGCGATGGGCCGCTGCAGATCCGCGCGATCGACACGCGCCGGTTGCTGGCCGAGCCGCTGCGCGAGGCGGCGGTCCGGGCCGGTCACGTCATCACCGACGACTACGACGGCCAGCGCATGGACGGCGTGGCCTGCGGCGACGTGGCGATCGATGCGCGGGGCCGCCGCTCCAGTTCGGCCCGGGCCTACCTGCATCCGGTCCTGGGCCGACCGAACCTGGAGGTGCGCACGCGCGCGCTCACCCACCGCGTGCTGATCGAGCGCGGCCGCGCGGTGGGCGTCGAGTTCATGCGCAGCGGCCGATTGCAGCAGGTGCGGGCGCGCCGCGAGGTGCTGCTGTGCGGCGGCACGTACAACTCGCCACAGCTGCTCGTGCTCTCCGGAATCGGACCGGCCGACGCGCTGCGTCGGCTCGGGATCACCGTGCGGGCCGACCTGCCGGGCGTGGGCGCCAACCTGATCGAGCACCCCCGGATGATGCTGCAGTACCGGGCCAGCCAGCCGGTCACGTTCCTTCGGCAGTTGCGCTTCGACCGCGCGACCTTCGCGGCGATGCAGTGGGCGCTGCTGGGCAGCGGCGCCTTTGCCAACCAGATCTGCAGCGCAACGGTGCTGCTGCGCACCGATCCGTCGCTCGACCGGCCGGACATCCAGCTGCTGTGCAACCCGGTGCGGCTGGACGCAGGGCTGTGGTTCCCCGGCGTGGTGGCGCCCTCGGAGCACAGCTTCTACATCACGGTGTGCCTGCTGCACCAGAAGAGCCGCGGCCGCGTCACGCTGCGCTCGGCCGATCCCACGGAACCGCCGCGCATCGCGCTCGACCTCTTCTCCGACCCGGCCGACTTCGCGACCATGCGGGCGGGGCTCCGTGCCGCACGCGACATCTACCGCCAGCCGCCCCTTTCCTCGATGATCGATGTCGAGACGATCCCGGGGCCTGCCTGTCGGACTGACGAGGAGCTCGACGCCGCGATCCGTCGCTTCGGCGGCATCACGCACCATCCGGTCGGCACTTGCGCAATGGGCGTGGGACCGCATTCCGTCGTCGATCCGCAACTGTGCGTCATCGGCATCCAAGGGCTGCGGGTGGCCGACGCCTCGGTCATGCCAACCATCCCCGGCGCCAACACCAACGCCGCCACCGTGATGATCGGCGAGAAGGCGGCCGACCTGGTGATCGCGTCCGCCCGCGCCACGGCTGCGCACCTGGCGGCCCGCTCGACCCCGGTGACCGCGGAGGCCGACGCATGAGCACGGCGGCCCGCAGCAATGCCATTCGCCTGGAGTGTTACAAAACGTGTGTCCCGCGACTGGAGCCGTTCCGCAATGACGCGAAGTTCTGATGATGGCCAGGAGGCTTCGGCGGGCGCCGCACCTGTCCCGGCCGTGACCCGCATGCTGGGCGGCACGCCGCCCGTCATCGACCTCGACGCCGGAACCTACGAGTGCGACTACGTGGGCCTGCCGACGTTCGTCAATCCCGCCGGCACCGTGCAGGGGGGGATGCTCGGCGCGATGCTCGACGACGTGACCGCCAGCCTGGTGACCGCCACCTTGTCGCGCGGCGAACACTGCGCGACGCTCAACCTGAACCTTTCGTTCCTGCGGCCGGCGTTGCCTGGAACCATCCGGGGCCGCGCGCGGCTGGTCCGGCGCGGCCGAGGCGTGTGCCATGTCGAGGGCGAGCTGACGCAGAACGGCAAACCCGTCGCAACGGCAACGGCGACCTGCATGGTCGTGCAGGGCAAGGGCGGATGAACGAAATCACAGGTGACGGCAGACTCGTACGGCCGCGTTCGAGCCAAGGCCGACGACGAGGCGCCAGGCCGACAGGGACTTGCCCGGTCTGCGCTCCCAACGTGCGTAGGCGTCCTCACGATGCATCACCTCGTCGAGGCGGCATTGCTCCAGCATCGCGCGCACGACGAGCAGGGCGGATCGCACGTCGCGTCGCACATCGGGCCGCAACGCTGGATCGTCACCGACGGGGCTCGGCTGGCTCAGCCAGTCGTCGATGAAGTCCACCTGCGCCGCGTAGTGACGGTCCACGAAGGTCTCGACGGACTCGATCGTCGCGTACACGGCGCGCGCGCCGAAGAGGGCGGGCAGCGCGCCCGTCAGCCAGCCCGACAATCTCCACAATGGCAGCAGGCGGCTCCGCAGTCCCCGTGGCAAAACCTGTTCGATCAAGTGCAGGTGGTGCGACTCGGTCTCCAGGTGGTGCCGCGCAAATTCGCGCAGGCCCGCGTCGCGGGCCACGGCCAGCACGCCCCGATAGATCATCACCGCGCCGGTTTCGCCGGCGTGATCCGTGCGCAACTCCTGCAACAGGCGCGGTGGAAGGCGGGAAAAGTCGTGCGACGCGGCCATGCCGGCCGGCGTCAGGCCTTCTTGACCCAGGAGTTGCACCAGCCCTTCGCGGCGACCTGCCGGTTGCCGAACAGCGGGCAGCCCGCCCACGGATCGGTCGGCTTGCCCTGGTAGAGCGCGCAGTTGGCGCAGGCTTGTCCGGCGGCGTATTTTGGGAACTTCTTGGTGTCCACCTTCGTGGCGTCGTGCACGTAGCCCAGGGCGACCGCCTGCGGGTCTTTCTCGTCCAGCTTGGCCTGCGCGCGAGCAGTGCCGGTCAATGCGGCGCCAGCGGCGGCAACGGTGATCAGGAAAGTGCGGCGGGTATTCATCATGCGGACCTCTCGGTTTGCGGGAGCTAGTTTTCCGAACCCGACGCGAAGAGCTCGTGCTCCTCGCGAGGCGATTCGGCAGGCGGTTGGAAAGTCAACGTCCGGCGCTCGGGCCGGACGCAACGCGTCGGGTAGGGGTGGATGTGGGGCGCCAGACGCGCCTGACGGTCAGGAAGCCCCGGTAGGCGGCTTCCAGAAGACGAAGGCCGATGCCCGACCCGAAGAGGCGCCCCAGCCAGGACCACCGCGGAAGCACGCTCCAAAGCGCCGTGAACGCCTGCGCGCCGTCGACCAGGCTGCCGTCGGGCCGTCGCAGGTGAAGGCGTGCCATGGCGGCGGAACGGTCCAGGCCGGGGCCCAGCGCGACCTCGTCGCATGCGGCCACGTCGACCCAGCGAACGCCGTCGCCACCCGGCTGGCGACGGTACATCGCCACCTCTCGAGAGCACACCGGGCAGGCCCCGTCGTAATAAACGGTGGGCAGATCGCGGAACGTTGTTTCTTGCATCCGGCGTAGTCTATAGAATCCGGCTCAGTTCGAACTCAACGCCAACCTGTTCAGGGTCTACTTGGGATATTCAAACTCAAAGCCGACTCATCCCGCCGCGGGGAAGCACCCGGCAAGAGCGGGCCGCGCCGCGCCGGCGGAAAGCGGTTCCGTCCCCGCGTTCCGCAGCGGCGCCGTGGCGCGCATGACGCTCATGCCGGTGGCGACCTTGCGCATCTGGGAGCAGCGGTACGAGGCCGTGCGTCCAGCCACGACCGCGTCCGGGCACCGGCTGTACCGGGCTGAAGACGTGCAACGCGTGTTGTTGCTGCGGCAGTTGACTCACCAAGGGCACGCCATCGGCTCGATCGCGGGCTTGGAGACGGCGCAACTGCGGGACTTGCTCGAGCGGCAGGCTGGCATTGGCGAGACCGCCGGGCCCGAACCGGGGCGGGGTGCGGACCGCAATGGCGTGCTGCGCATGGTCGTGGTGGGACCGGCGCTGGCCGCACGGCTGCAGCGTGCGGAAGTCGCTCGGCGGCTGAAGCATCCCGTGGCCGTGGTCGCGGTGTTCGAAACGCTGGCGGCGGCGGTGCAGGGCGCGTCCGCGGACGGTGTCGACATGCTGGTGTGCCATTCGCCCAGTCTGCAAGCCGTCGCGCCGTGGGAACTCGAGGCCGCGCGAAGCGCTTGGGGCGCCTCGAAAGCCGTGGTCCTCTTTCGCTTCGCCGGCGCCTCGGTCACAAAGTCCATCGCCGACACGGGCGCCATGGTGTTCCGCGAGCCGCAGGACGACGAGTCGCTGGGAGTCTGGCTCTCGTTCCTGCAGTCCGCTTCGCCGGCGCCATCGAACTCGGCACCTGCGCGCGCCACCCGTTCCCGCAGGGCGGCGCAACGGCCCGAATCTCCCCGGCCGCGCCGCTTCGACGACACCACGTTGACCGCGATCGCCGGCCACGCCTCGGCGTCGATGTGCGAGTGTCCCCGCCACGTGGCGGAGCTGCTGATGCAGATTTCGAGTTTCGAGGCGTACAGCGCGGACTGCACGGACCGCCATCCTGCCGATGCCGAGCTCCATGCCTATCTACGGCAAATCGCCGAAGCGTCCCGCTGCATGTTCGAGGCTGCCTTGGAGAAGGTGGCCAGTCACGAGGGCTGGACCCTTCGTTAAGACCTGGCAGGCGCGCCGCCGGGCCGAGAACCTGGACGGCCGCGCGGGCGAAGCCGCGCATGACGGTCCGGTCGGGCCTTTGGATTGATTAGATCAATTGTCATCCGACACGGTAGAGTCGGCCGATAAGCCGCCTGAAGGCGGCAACGGAGGAGTCGCGTGTCGAAACATTCATTCCTGCCCGCCCCTGGGCGGCGGCGCTCGGTCCGCGCTGGCGCCGTCGCCTGCGCCGCGGCGGCGCTCGTGGCTTTCACGGTGCCTGCGGCCGCGCAGTCCTGGCCGACCAAGCCGGTGAGGATCGTGACGCCCTTTCCACCGGGCGGGCCTTCCGACATCATCGCGCGCGCCATGGCCGAGAAGCTCGGCCCCGCCTTGGGCCAACCCGTGGTGGTGGAGAACAAGCCCGGCGCGGGCGGCAACATCGGCACGGCCGAGGTCGCGCGCGCGCCGGCGGACGGCCACACGTGGCTGCTCGCCACGGACACCGTCGTCACCGTCAATCCGACGCTCTACAAGAAGACCGGCTTTCGCGCGGCCGACCTGATGCCGGTGTCCACGGTCACGGTGTTCAGCCAGATGCTGGTGTGCCACCCCTCCGCCAATGTGCGCACGCTCGGCGAGCTGGTCGCCCGTGCGAAGGCCCGGCCGTTGACCTACGCGTCCGGTGGGCACGGCGTACCCGGCCACCTGGCGATGGAGATGCTGCTGGCGGCGGCCGGCATCGACATGACGCACGTGCCCTACAAGGGGCCGGCGCCCGCGATGCAGGACGTGATGGCCGGCGAGGTGCCCTGCGGTTTCCTGGCCGGGCCGACGGTGCTGCCGCAGGTGCGCGCGGGCAAGCTCGTGGCGTTGGCGGTGTCCGGTGCCCGCCGCTCGCCGCTGGCCCCGGAGGTGCCCACGGTCGCCGAGGCTGGTTATCCGGGCTACGACGCGACCTTCGCGCTGGTGCTGTATCTGCCGCGTGCCACGCCGGAGCCTACGGTGGCGGCGGTGCACCGTGCGATGGGCGATGCGCTGCGCCAGCCGGACATCGCCGCGCGGGCCCGCGCGACCGACCAGGAAGTTGCGGTCGTGCCGCCCGCGGAGGCGGCTGCGCGGCTTTCGGCCGACACGCGCAAGTGGACCGAGGTCATGAAGCGGATCGATTTGCAGATCGACTGAACTGTTCAGCGTGAACCCCGCACGGTGTGCGACCTGCAGGGCCGAGTGCGATGTCCGGACCGGGCCGATCGGCGCGGTCGAGCGCGGCAGGCCGCGACCCGAAGGGGGCGTGGCTCAGCCCTTGTCGCCGCGTTCGTCGCGACCGCGAGCCTTCGACGTTCCCCGAGCGGGCCGTTTTCGCTGGGACAGCGCCGCTGCAGGCGTAGGTGTCACCACCTTGCTCAGCCCGCGCGCCTCCTCCGCGAACGCGTCCAGCAGCCGCTGCGCCGGCAGCGTGAGCCGGGCGTCGGTACGCCAGGCGGCTCGTATCGTCAGCGTGGGCAGGGGGTCGACGATCTGTAGTCGAGCCAGTCCGAGACGTGCACCGTGCCGCTCGAAGAATGGCGCCGGCAAGGCGCAGACCGCATCGAGGCTGCCGACCAATGCGATCAACGTTGAGAATGACTCGCAGGTCAGGCGTGCCCGCGGCGGCGGGGTGCCGCAGGCTTCGAAGCCCAGCGCCGCCGGGTCGCCCGGCCCGCCTGCCGGCCCGGTGAGGATCCACTGGGCGGCCGCCAAGTCCCGCAGACGGGTCGCACGTCCGAGCGGGTGGCCTTGACGCGCGACGACGATGGTCTGGCTTTCGAAGAGTGGCCGCACGCCCAGGTCTCCGTCCAACCGGTCTTCGGGCAGGGGACCGACCGCGAAATCCAGTTCGCCCGAGCGCACGAGCGCGAGCGCGCGTGGGAAAAGCGCATCGACCAAGCGGACTTCGACCCGCGGCCAGCGCATCGACAGGCGCGCGACAGCACCTGGCGCGAGCAGCACGGCGGCGGCGGGCGACAATCCGACCGCGACGCGGGCGTCGGCTCCGCCTGCCCAGGCGGCCACTTCCTCTCGCGCGCGATCCAGCTCGCGCAGTGCCGTCGCCGCGCGCGCGGCGACCAGTTCACCGGCCGGCGCCAGTCGCGCGCCGTGCGGCGTCCGCGTCACCAGCGGAGCGCCGAGCTCGTCTTCGAGCAGGCGCAGTGCCTTGGTCAGGGCCGGCTGCGTCAGATTCATCACCTGCGCGGACGAGCGCAGGCTGCCGGTCTCGGCGATCGCGAGCAGCAAGCGCAACTGGGTGATCCGCATTCGCCGACCTCCGGTTCCAGGCGGGCCGCCGTGCACGTCGCTGGTGGCCGCTGATGAGCGATCACCAGCGGTGATCGCCATGCAAATCTAGCATTGGCGGATCGTGTCGTGGGCGCCATAGGATCGACTGTCCCTTTGCAGCCATCCGACCGGAGTCCCGCCATGCGGCGCGTGCGCAACGTCCTGTTCATCATGTGCGACCAGCTGCGCTACGACCACCTGTCGTGCTTCGGCCATCCGCGGCTGCACACGCCGAACCTGGACGCGCTGGCCGCGCGCGGCGTGGCCTTCGACCGCGCCTACGCGCAGTCGCCGGTGTGCGGTCCGTCGCGCATGAGCTACTACACGGGGCGTTACGTGCACGCGCATGGCGCCAGCTGGAATTTCGTTCCGCTCAAGGCCGGGGAGATGACCATCGGTGATCACCTGCGCCCGCTCGGCGTTCGCTCGGTCCTGGTCGGCAAGACCCACATGCGCGCCGACCTGGTCGGCATGGCGCGCCTGGGCATCGACCCGGACTCGACGATCGGCCGCCGGATCGCCGAGTGCGGCTTCGACGCCTATGAGCGCGACGACGGCATCCACCCCTACTCGGGACACGACCCGGATCCGGCCTACAGCGACTACCTGCGTCGCCAGGGCCTGGGCGGCGATAACCCTTGGGAGGCGTGGGCGAACTCGGTCGTCGACGAGGACGGCCAGGTCCGCTCGGGCTGGTTCCTGAAGTACTCGAACCTGCCTGCCCGGGTGCCGGCGGAGCATTCGGAGACGCCGTACACCACCCGCCGCGCGATCGACTTCATCGCCGAGGCGGGCGAGCAACCCTGGCTGCTGCACCTGTCGTACATCAAGCCGCACTGGCCCTACGTGGCACCGGAACCCTACGCGAGCATGTACGGCCCCGAGGATGCGTTGCCGGTGGTGCGCTCGGATTCGGAGCTGGCCGATCCGCACCCGGTCTACCGCGCGATGACGGATCACCGCGTATCGAAGACCTTCGCCCAGCCGGGCGTGCGCGACGCCGTCATGCCGGGGTACATGGCGCTGGTCAAGCAGATCGACGATTCCCTGGGCGATCTCTTCGCGTACCTCGAGCAGCGCGGCCTGATGGACACGACGATGATCGTGTTCACCTCCGACCATGGCGACTACCTGGGCGACCACTGGTTGGGCGAGAAGGACCTGTTCCACGAGCCGGTCATCCGCCTGCCCTTGATCGTCTACGATCCGGACGAACGCGCGGACGCCACCCGCGGCACGCGCTGCGACGCGCTGGTGGAGGCGGTGGACTTGTTGCCCACGTTCCTGGACGCCTATGGCGGTGCGGCCGTGCCGCACGTGGTCGACGGCCGGTCGCTGCGCCCGCTGCTCTTCGGCGAGGCGCCGGCCGACTGGCGCGATGCCGTCGTCTGCGAATACGACTTCTCGTTCCAGGACTCGCGCATCGCGCTGAACCTGCCGTCGCGAGACTGCTGGATGCGCATGATCTTCGACGGCCGCTGGAAGTACGTCCATTTCGAGCGGTTCCGTCCGATGCTGTTCGACTTGCACACCGACCCGGACGAGCTGGTCGATCTCGGCGCGTCGCCCGCGCACGCCGACGAGCGGGCGCGCCTGCACGAGATGCTCTTCGCCTGGGCGCGGCGGCCGCGCCAGCGCGTCACGGTGGCCGACCGCGCGATCGAGTCGGTCGAGATCCAGGCCCGCATCGCCGAAGGGGGCATCCTCATCGGCTACTGGGACGAGGCCGACCTGGCCCAGGCGCGCGAGCGCTTCAAGCCCCGCTTCGCGTCGAGCAATCCGCTGGTGCGTCCCACGCTGGACCGGCTGACGGGGCGTGTCGTCGCGGCGGCGGACCTTCCTTCTTCCACGGTCGCACCAGGAGTCGTGCAACGATGAACAAGACCGAGATTCCCGGCATCACGCCCGCGCGCAGCGGGCTCGACGCGGTCGTCTGGAACGTGCTCGGGCAAGTCTACGTGCCCAAGCAGGTCACCGACGACAGCTTCGCCTGGCACGCGACGTTCCCCGTCGAGACCTTCGTTCCGCCGCACGTGCACCCGAAGCAGGACGAATACATCTTCGTGCTCGACGGCCGCATCGACCTGATCCTCGACGGCAAGCGAAAGTCCGCCGCCACCGGCGACCTGGTGCGGATGCCGCGCGGCGTTCAGCACGCGTTCTTCAACAACTCGGGCGAGCCGGTGGCAGCGCTGTTCTGGGCGGCACCGGCCGGCCGCCTGGCCGAGCTCTACCCGCGGCTGCACAACGTCGCCGATCCGGCCGAGGTGGTGCGCATCGCCCGCGAGTACGATGTTCTCTTCGCGCCACCCGTTTCGGCGGCCGCGTGAGGCACCCCGCCATGACGCTGCTCCGCTTCCGCTCCCGCCGCGCCGCGCTCCATGCCCTGGCAGCGTCGGCCGGCCTGGCTGCCCTTACGCGTTCGGGCAGCGCGCAGGCATATCCGTCACGACCCATCCGCATCGTCTGCCCGCTTCCACCAGGCAGCCCCTCGGACGTGCTCGCGCGGGTGGTGGCCGAGCGCGTCCAGACGGCATGGGGCCAGCCCGTGATGGTCGAGAACCGCCCTGGGGCGACCGGCGCGATCGGCCTCGACGCCGTGGCCAAGGCCGCCCCCGACGGCTACACCGTCGGGATCGCGTTCATGTCGCACGCGATCCTGCCGAGCCTCTTCCCGAAGCTGCCTTACGACACCGAGCGCGACCTCGCACCGATCGCGAACCTGGTGTGGCTGTACAACGTGCTCGTGGTGCCGCCCTCGGGACAGGCGGCGTCGCTCCCGGATCTGGTGCGCTACGCCAAGGCCAACCCTGGGCGGCTCAACTACGGCTCGGGCGGCAACGGGTCCCCGGCCCATCTCATCGCCGAGTTCTTCCGGCAACAGGCCGGCCTCCAGATGGTCCATGTCCCGTTCAAGGGCCCGGTCGACGCGGTGCAGAACCTGATGGCCGGGCAGATCGACCTGATGTTCGCCACCACCTCGACGGCCGTGCCGCAGGTGAAGGCGGGGCGCCTGAAGCCGCTGGTGGTGACGAGCCCCGAGCGACTGGGCGCCTTGCCTGACGTGCCGACGATGAAGGAAGCCGGGATCGTGGGCTTCGACGTCAAGGAGTGGCAAGGCCTGGTCGCGCCGGCGGGCACCCCGCGCGACATCATCTCGCGCTGGAACGCGGAGCTGCAGCGCGCGATGGCAAGCCCGCAAGTGCAGGAGCGCCTGGGCGGCCTCGGCATGAGCGTAGCCGCACCGAACGCGCCGCACGAGTTCCAAGCGCTGATCCAGGGCGAACTGGCGCGGTGGTCGAGGCTGGCGCGGGAGCTGGGCCTCAGGGTCGACTGACGCCGCCCGTCGACAGCGCGGGCAGCGATCTCAAGAAGGTCGAACCTCGGGAGCGGTCATTTCACCGTCACCCAGCTCCACTCCAGCCAGTTGTCCGCCCGGTGCACCACCGTCACGTTCTGGCGGGACGCCCAGGGGATCACCTGCCGGTGCAGCGGGATGTGATGCACCTGGGCAGCCTGCTCGCGCACGGCGGCCTTGATCAGCTCCTCGCGCTTCTTGGCGTCGGGCTCGCGGCTGGAGGCGGCGGCCAGCTCGTCCAGCTTCGGGTTGCTGACCTGGCCGAAGTTCCAGTCGCCGATGCCGCCGGCGCCGCGGCTGCGGTAGATCGGCGTCAAGGTGGTCTCGGCGTCGGTGATGGAACCGCCCCAGCCGAGCAGGTACATGGACGTGTCCAGCTTCTGCAACTTGGGGAAGTAGGTGGCTCGCGGCATGGCGTTGACCCGCACCTTCACGCCCACCTGCGCCCACATCCCGGCCAGGGCCGTGCAGAGCTCCTCGTCGTTCACGTAACGGTTGTTGGGGCAGTCCAGCGTCACCTCGAAGCCCTGCGGATACCCGGCCTGCGCCAGCAGCTCGCGTGCGCGCGCCGGATCGTGCGGCAGGCGTTTCTCCAGTTCCGCGTCCCCGTACACGCCGCGCGGCGACGGCATCACGGCACCGGTTGGAAACGCCTGCCCGCGCATCAGGCGCGTGCGGATCGTCTCGATGTCGACCGCGTGGTAGAGCGCCTGCCGGACGCGGATGTCCTTGAACGGGTTCTTGCCTTTGACGCCCGCGTAGAGCAGCTCGTCGCGGGCCTGGTCCATGCCGATGAACAGCACCCGGTTCTCGATCCCGTCGATCACGCGCGTGGCGGCATTGCTGCGCAGCCGGGCGACGTCCTGCGGCGCCGGGTCGAGGACGAAGTCCACCTCGCCCGACAGCAAGGCCGCCGTGCGCGTCGCATCGGACTTGATCGGCAGGTACACCACTTCCTGGAGGTTGCCCTCGAAGCGCCCCCACCACGCCGGGTTGCGCTTGTACGCCGTGCGCGAGTCCGGCTGGCGCGACACCAGCACGAAGGGCCCGGTGCCGTTGGCGTTGAGCGCGGTGTGCTTGTCCTCCCGCTTGGAGAAGTCCAACGGCAGCGCGGCGTTGTGCTTTTCGCTCCACGCCCGGCTCATGATGAAGATGGTGTTCAGGTGCTCGAGGAAGATCGGGTTCACCTGCGGCAGCGTGAACTCCACGGTCAACGGGTCGACCGCGCGCGCCTCGCCCAGCGCGTTGGCATACACCCGGATGGCCGACGTCGGCGCCTTGGCCCGTCCCATCGAGAACACGACGTCGTCGGCCGTGAAGGCCGAACCGTCGTGGAAGCGCACGTTCGGCCGCAGCTTCAAGCGCCATTGCATCGGGCCGAGCTGCTGCCATTCGGTGGCCAGGGCCGGCACGATCCCGAGCTGCCGGTCGCGTCCGACCAGCGTCTCGTAGACCTGCGCGTTGATCTGGTTGGTCAGCGACTCGTTCTGCGAGTGCGGATCCATTGTCTGTGCATCGCCTTGCGAGGCCCATCGAAGCGTCTGGGCCAGGGCGACGGTGGGCAGATGCAGCAACAGTGCCGCCACGAGCGCGACGGCGGCCGCCAGCGAAGGGCGGGAGGCCCGTCCGGGAAGGGCGGCAATGATCGGGCGAAGCATCGGAACCTCCTGTCGGGGAGGTCCGATCTTCGCATGGCGGGCGGGCTGCGCCCGCCATGGTCCTCAGCGGCGGTGGTCGCGGTCTTTCACGAACCAGGAAGGCGCGATGAACAGCAGGATGCCGCCGACCAGGATCACGTACGGGAGGATGACTACGCTCATGGCTAGACCTTTGAAACGAGGAGGGGAGGGGTCGCCAGTGCCGTTCGGTTGCACCGTCGGCTGGCGCCGCGGGTCGGCCGTCCCTTCGAAGGAGGTCCGATGGCCCGTGCTCGATATGCACGCAAAGACCCTGCCCGCGAGCCCGGGCCGTGCGCAACCGCCGCGTGCCGTCCGCAGGCGGCCGCTCGGCTAAGATCGCCGGGTCACCTTCCATTTTTGCCGCCTGCCGTCGCTGCCCGGCGCGGCCCCATCCTGCCGCGAGGCGATCCACGGAGCTCATCATGGCCAGCGAATCCCCCTTGCCGGACGTCCGGCTCCTGCAGGAAGCCGACGGCGGCGCCTTCGTCATCGAACGAGGCGGCGAGCGCCTGGCCGAGATGACCTACGCCGGCAGCGCAGGCGGAACGGCCACGGTCGACCACACGTGGGTGTCCGACAGCCTGCGCGGCCAGGGCGTGGCCAAGCGGCTGGTCGACGCCTGCGTGCAGTGGGCGCGTGCCTCCGGCACCCGCATCGTGCCCAAGTGCTCGTATGCGCGCGCAGTGTTCAAGCGCCACGAGGACCTGCAAGACGTGCTGGCGTGAGCCAGGGCTGGGTGCTGCTGGCGATCGAGTCGGCGGCCATTCTGGCCTTCGCGGTCTCCGGCATCGCCGAGGGCATCCGCTCGCGCATGGACGCGGTCGGCCTGGCCACGGTCGGCTTCGTGACGGCGTTCGGCGGCGGCACGCTGCGCGACGTGCTGCTGGACCGACGGCCCTTCGTCTGGGTCGAGCGCGTCGAGTACCTGTGGCTGGTGGTGGCGCTGGTGCTGGCCGCGCCGCTGGTGGCGCGCCGTGTCCAGCGGCTGCCTGCCTGGCCGCTCCAGTGGCTGGATGCCCTCGGATTGGGGCTGTTCGCCGCGTCCGGGACGGCGCTGGCGCTTCGCGCGGACATGCCGGCGACCGTCGCCGTGATGATGGGTGTCGTCACGGCCGCCTTCGGTGGGGTGATGCGCGACCTGCTGTGCCACCGGCTGCCGCAGCTGCTCAGCGACCACCGCCCCTACGCGCTGTGCGCGTTGGCGGGCTCGTGCGTCCTGGTGGGCTTGCGCCAAGCGGACGTGCCGCCCGAGTTGGCGCTGCTTGTCGCCGCCGGCACCGGCACGCTGCTGCGGATGCTGGCGCTGGCCCGCGGCTGGGAGTTGCCGCGCATCGTCGGACGCGCGGCACGGGCCGGAGACCGGCCCGGCCGCGGTCCGTCATGACGCCTCAGCGCGCCTTGCCGTTCTGCCAGGCCGCCAGCAGCTTGTCGTAGGCGATGGTCTCGCCCTTGGGCTTCTCGTTGGGCAGCTTGGCCCAGGGGGCCGCGTTGGTGGACAGGTACTTGGCCGGGTCGCCCTTGGCGTTCAGCTTGGGCGGGCAGGCCTTCATGCCGGCGCGCTGCAGCCGCGCCATCACCTGATCCATCTCCTCGGCCAGCGTGTCCATCGCGGCCTGCGGGGTGCGCTCGCCGGTGACGGCGGTCGCCACGTTCTTCCACCACAGCTGCGCAAGCTTGGGGTAGTCGGGCACGTTGGTCCCGGTCGGGGTCCATGCCACGCGCGCCGGGCTGCGGTAGAACTCGACCAGGCCGCCGTACTTCGCCGCATTCTTGGTGAAGAACTCGCTGCGGATGTCGCTGTCGCGCACGAAGGTCAGGCCGGTGATGGACTTCTTCAAGGACACGGTCTTCGAGTTCACGAACTGCGCGTACAGCCAGGCGGCCGCCAGCCGGTCGGGGTTGGTGGATTTGAAGAAGGTCCAGGAGCCCACGTCCTGGTAGCCGTTCTGCATGCCGTCCTTCCAGTACGGGCCGTAGGGGCTGGGCGCCATCCTCCACTTGGGCGTGCCGTCGGCGTTCACCACGGGCAGCCCTTGTTTGGTCATGTCGGCGGTGAAGGCCGTGTACCAGAAGATCTGCTGCGCGATCTGGCCTTGGGCGGGCACCGGGCCGGCTTCCGAGAAGGTCATGCCGGTGGCCTGCGGCGGCGCGTACTTCTTCATCCAGTCGACGTACTTGGACAGCGCGTAGACCGCCGCCGGCGAATTGGTGGCGCCGCCGCGGGACACCGAGGCGCCCACCGGCGTGCACTTGTCGTCCGCCACGCGGATTCCCCATTCGTCCACGGGCATGCCGTTCGGGATGCCGCGATCGGCCGTGCCGGCCATCGACAACCATGCGTCGGTGAAGCGCCAGCCCAGCGACGGATCCTTCTTGCCGTAGTCCATGTGGCCGAAGACCCGCTTGCCGTCCAGTTCCTTCACGTCGTTGGTGAAGAAGTCGGCGATGTCCTCGTAAGCCGACCAGTTGAGCGGCACGCCCAGGTCGTAGCCGTGCTTGGCCTTGAAGCGGTCCTGCAGGTCCTTGCGGGCGAACCAGTCTGCACGGAACCAGTACAGGTTGGCGAATTGCTGGTCGGGCAGCTGGTACACCTTGCCGTCGGGCGCCGTGGTGAACTTCAGACCGATGAAGTCGTTCAGGTCCAGGCCCGGGTTGGTGAAATCCTTGCCGGCGCCGGCGATGTAGTCCGACAGCGGCAGGATCGCACCGTAGCGGTAGTGCGTGCCGATCAGGTCGCTGTCCGAGATCCAGCCGTCGTAGATCGACTTGCCCGACTGCATCGAGGTCTGCAGCTTCTCGACCACGTCGCCTTCCTGGATCAGGTCGTGCTTGACCTTGATGCCGGTGATCTCCTCGAAGGCGCGCGCCAGCGTCTTGGCTTCGTATTCATGCGTGGTGATCGTCTCGGAGACGACGCTCACCTCCTTGACGCCCTTGGCCTTGAGCTTGGCCGCTGCGTCGATGAACCATTTCATCTCCGCCATCTGCTGCTCCTTGGTCAGCGTCGATGGCTGGAACTCGCTGTCGATCCACTTCTTCGCCGCGTTCTCGTTGGCGACCGACGCCTGCATCTGCGTCAGGCCGATCAACGCGCCCCCGACCGCGATGGCCGCAAGCCCTTTGCCGAATCTCATGTCCGCCTCCAGTGCCTCGTTGTTGAAAACTTCAACCCTTCTTCATCACCAGCGCCAACAACAGCATCGACAAGCCGAAGCCGATCCACGTGCTCGGTTCCTCCGCCAGCCCGAACCACTGCATCATCCGCTCGCCCAGGCCCACCCACGCCAGGTTGAGGTAGGCCGCCAGCAGCAGCCCGACGAACAGGCGATCGCCGCGCGTGGTGGCGATCGGCAGCCAGCCCTTGCGCAGCGCGGTCGGCGAACGGATCTCCCAGGCGGTCATGCCGACCAGCAGCAGCACGATGGTGCCGAAAAACACCGCGACCGGCAGCGTCCAGACCATCCAGTCGAACATGGCTCAGACCCGCCCCATCGCGAAGCCCTTGGCGATGTAGTGCCGCACGAACCAGATCACCACGGCGCCGGGCACGATGGTCAGGATGCCGGCGGCCGCCAGCAGCCCCCAGTCCATGCCCGACGCGGACACGGTGCGCGTCATGGTCGCGACGATGGGCTTGGCGTCCACCGACGTCAGCGTGCGGGCCAGCAGCAACTCCACCCAGCTGAACATGAAGCAGAAGAACGCGGCCACGCCGATGCCCGCCTTGATCAGCGGCAGGAAGATGGTCACGAAAAAGCGCGGGAAGGAGTAGCCGTCGATGTACGCGGTCTCGTCGATCTCGCGCGGCACGCCCGACATGAAGCCCTCCAGGATCCACACCGCCAGCGGCACGTTGAACACCAGGTGCGCCAGCGCGACCGCCAGGTGCGTGTCCATCAGCCCCAGCGTGGTGTAGAGCTGGAAGAACGGCAGCAGGAACACCGCGGGCGGCGTCATGCGGTTGGTCAGCAGCCAGAAGAAGACGTGCTTGTCTCCGATGAAGGAATAACGCGAGAACGCGTAGGCCGCGGGCAGCGCCACCAGCAACGAAAGCACCGTGTTGATCGCCACGTAGATCAGCGAGTTGATGTAGCCCGAATACCAGGCCGGGTCCGTGAAGATGGTGCGGTAGTTGTCCAGCGTGGGGTTCTGCGGCCACAGCGCGAACGTGGAAAGGATCTCCTCGTTCGTCTTGAGGCTCATGGTGAGCATCCAGTAGATGGGCAGCACCGCGAAAGCGAGGTACAGCGCCAGGAAGAGGCTGCGGGACTTGAAGCGGCGCTCAGCCATCGTGCCGCTCCCCGGTGCCCACCCGCTGCATCCAGTTGTAGAGCACGAAGCACAGCAGCAGGATGATCAGGAAGTACACCAGCGAGAACGCCGCCGCCGGCCCAAGGTCGAACTGGCCCACGGCCTTCTGCGTCAGGTACTGCGACAGGAACGTGGTGGCGTTGCCCGGCCCGCCGCCGGTCAGCACGAAGGGCTCGGTGTAGATCATGAAGCTGTCCATGAAGCGCAGGAGCACCGCGATCATCAGCACGCCCCGCAGCTTGGGCAGCTGGATGTACCGGAACACGGCCAGGCGCGACGCGCCGTCGATGCGCGCGGCCTGGTAGTACGCGTCCGGGATGGCGCGCAGCCCCGCGTAGCACAGCAGCGCGACCAGCGGCGTCCAGTGCCACACGTCCATCACCAGCACGGTCACCCAGGCGTCCACCGACGAGCCCGTGTAGTTGTAGTCCACGCCCAGCGTGGTGAGCGTGACGCCCAGCAGGCCGATGTCGGTGCGGCCGTAGATCTGCCAGATGGTGCCGACCACGTTCCACGGGATCAGCAGCGACAGCGCGACCGTCACGAGCACGGCCGACGCGCGCCAGCCGGTGGCTGGCATGGACAACGCCAGCGCGATGCCCAGCGGGATCTCCACCAGCAGCACCGCCAGCGAGAACACCAGCTGGCGCAGGAGCGCCTCGTGCAGGTCGTTGTCGCGCAGCACGCTGCGGAACCACTCGGTGCCGACGAAGACGCGCTGGTCCGGCGAGATGATGTCCTGCACTGAGTAGTTGACGATCGTCATCAACGGCAGCACCGCGGAGAACGCGACGCACAGCACCACGGGCAGCACCAGCAGCCAGGCCTTCTGGTCGACCGGCTTCATCGCATCAGCTCCGCATCGAGGTAGAAGCAGGCGTGCGGCCCGAGGACGGCCAGCCAGGCCTCGCCGGCCGGCGCCGCGTCCAGCGGCAGGCGGGCGCGCAGCAGCGTGTCGCCCGCGCGCGCGGTCATCATGCGGTGGGTGCCCACGTCCTGCGTATGCTCCACCCGCACGTGCAACGCGCCCGGCTGTTCCGCCGGCGCCAGGCGCAGGTACTCCGGCCGGATGCCCAGTCGCAGCCGGCCCTCGGGCGCCGCCGCGATCCGCTCCATCAGGTGCGCGTCCAGCGCGCCGGCCATCGGTTGGCCCGCCACCCACAGTCGGCCGTCGCGCCAGTGCGCGGGCAGGAAGTTCATGCCGGGCGAGCCGATGAAGTGCCCGACGAATTCGTGCGTGGGCCGCTCGAAGAGTTCTTCCGGCGTGCCGCTCTGGACGATGCGCCCCGCGGACATCACGACGACGCGATCGGCGAAGGTCAGCGCCTCGACCTGGTCATGCGTCACGTAGACCAGCGTGAGCTTGAGCTCGTGGTGGATCTGCTTGAGCTTGCGCCGCAGCAGCCACTTGAGGTGCGGGTCGATGACGGTGAGCGGCTCGTCGAAAAGCACGGCGCTCACGTCGCTGCGCACCAGCCCGCGGCCCAGCGAGATCTTCTGCTTGGCGTCGGCGGTGAGGCCTGCGGCGCGGCGGTCCAGGTCGGCCGCCAGCTCCAGCATCTCGGCGATGCGTCCGACGCGCTCGCGCACCTGCGCGTCCGGAAGCCCGCGGTTGCGCAATGGGAAGGCCAGGTTGGCGCGCACGGTCATCGTGTCGTAGACCACCGGGAACTGGAAGACCTGCGCGATGTTGCGCTCCTGGGGTGTCGCGCGGGTGACGTCGCGGCCGTCGAAGAGAACGCGTCCACGCGTGGGGGCCACCAGGCCGGAGATGATGTTGAGCAGCGTCGTCTTGCCGCAACCGGAAGGGCCCAACAGGGCGTATGCGCCGCCGTCCTCCCATTCGAGCGTCAGCGGCTTGAGCGCCCAGCCGTCGGGCGAGGCCGGGGCCGTGTCGCCGTAGGCATGCGCGAGGTCGGTGAGCTCGATGCGCGCCATGGCGTCAGGCTCCGGGCCGCGGCACGGACAGCAGCGTGCCGTCGCCACCGAACACGTAGGCGTCACGCGGGTCCACGTTCAGGGTGAGCGTGTCACCGAGCTCGAAGCGGTGCACGCCGGTGAGCTGCGCGACGAGCGAACCGACCGCCGCGTCGACGTGGAGGTAGGTTTCCGATCCTGAGATCTCGGCCAGCGTGACCCGTGCCGGCAAGCCCATCTGCCCGCCCTGGGGCGCGCCGATGCGAAGGCGGCTTGCCCGCACGCCGACCGTGACCCCGCCCGTCGCCCGCATCCCTTCCGGCAACGGCAACGACGCGTCGCCCGGCAGGCCGATGCGCCCGTCCTTCACGATGCCCCGCAGCAGATTCATCGGGGGATCGGAGAAGGCGCGCGCCACGCGGATCGACGCGGGCTGGTGGAACACCTGCGCGGTGGGCCCGTACTGCAGCAGCTCGCCCGCGTCCAGCACGGCCGTGTGGCCGCCCAGCAGCAACGCTTCGCCGGGCTCGGTGGTGGCGTAGACCACGGTGGCGCGGCCGGTGGAGAACAGCGCCACCAGCTCGTCGCGCAATTCCTCGCGCAGCTTGTAGTCCAGGTTCACCAGCGGCTCGTCCAGCAGCACCAGGGGCGCCTCCTTGGCCAGGGCGCGCGCCAGCGCCACGCGCTGCTGCTGCCCACCGGACAGTTGCGCCGGCAGGCGGTCGAGCAGGTGGTCGATGCGCAGCCGCTCGGCCACCTGCCGCACGCGCGTGTCGATGTCGCCGCGGCCCTGCAGCTTCAGCGGCGAGGCGATGTTGTCCCGCACGTTCAGCGACGGGTAATTGATGAACTGCTGGTAGACCATCGCCACGTTGCGCTCGCGCACCGGGACGCCCGTCACGTCCTTGCCGTCCACCAGGACGCGGCCGGTCGTGGGGCGATCCAGCCCCGCCATCAGCCGCAACAGCGATGTCTTGCCGGCCAGCGTCGCGCCCAGCAGCACGGTCAGCGCGCCGGGTTCGGGGGCCACCCTCAGCGGATGCAGGTGCACCGCGCCGCCCACCCGCTTGCCCACGTCTTCGAGGACCAGTCGCATGGTGTCGGTCCTCAATGGGCCGTGGCCGGCTGCGCGGCGAGATGCCGCTCGACCCAGTCAACCACGTCGGCACGTTCTTGCGGCGACAGGTGCAGCGCGAGCTTGGAGCGGCGCCACAGCATGTCGTCCGCGTTCAGCGCCCATTCCTCCCGCATGAGGTAGCGTGCCTCGGCGTCGAAGAAGCCCGGGGCGATCTGCTCGCCCAGGTCCGTGAGCGTGCGCGCGTCGCCGAGGATGCGCTCCACCCGCGTGCCGTAGGCGCGAGCCAGCCGCGTGGCCAAGGCTTGCGGTAGCCACGGACGGGCCCGGACCAGGTCGTCGCGGAAGCGCTCGAAGGCCCGGTCCGGGCGCCGGCGCAACGCGGGCGGCACTGGCAAGTCCCCGCCAGGCAGCGGCGCTCGCGCGGTCCAGGCCGGGCCCGCCCCGCCGAGGGCGCCGGCCAGCTGGTCCACCGCTTCTTCGGCCAGCTTGCGGAAGGTGGTGATCTTGCCGCCCCACACCGTGAGCAGCGGTGGGCCGGCCGAGTCGAGCTCCAGCGAGTAGTCCCGCGTGACCGCCGCCGGGTCGCCCGACGCGTCGTCCAGCAGCGGGCGCACGCCGGCGTAGCTCCAGACCACGTCCGCCGGCGAGATGGGCGCGCGGAAATAGTGGTTGACCAGCGAACAGAGATAGGCGATCTCCTCTTCGGACGCCTGCGCCTTGCCCGGGTCGCCGTGGTGCTCCACGTCGGTGGTGCCGATCAGCGTGAAGTGCTCCTCGTACGGGATCGCGAACACGATGCGGCGGTCGGCGTTCTGGAAGATGTAGGCCATCGGATGGTCGTACAGCCGCCGCACCACCAAGTGGCTGCCCTTGATCAGCCGCAGGCTCTGCCGCCCCGGGCGATGCGCGTTGCCGCGCAGGAACTGCTCGGCCCACGGGCCCGCGGCGTTGACGATGGCGCGCGCATGCAGCTCGCGCGCCGCGCCATGCTCGGGCTGAAGCGTGACCTGCCAGCCCTCGGGCGTGCGCCGCGCATCGGCGCAACGGGTGCGGGTGAGCACGGTGGCGCCGCGCGCGGCGGCATCGACGGCGCACAGCACCACCAGACGGGCGTCGTCCACCCAGCCGTCGGAATAGGCGAAGGCGCGCGAGAAGCCGGTCTTCAGCGGCGCGCCGGCCGGATGTCGGGCCAGGTCGATGGACTCCGAACCGGGCAGCACTTCCCGCCGGGCGAGGTGGTCGTACAGCAGCACGCCCAGCCGCATCAACCACGCCGGGCGCATGGAGGGCTCGTGCGGCATCACGAAGCGCAGCGGCCACATGATGTGCGGTGCGCTGCGCAGCAGCACCTCGCGCTCGATGAGCGCCTTGCGCACGAGCGCGAACTCGTAGTGCTCGAGGTAGCGCAACCCGCCGTGCACGAGCTTGGTGGACGACGACGAAGTGTGCGCCGCCAAGTCGTCCTTTTCGCACAGCACCACCGACAGCCCGCGGCCGGCCGCATCGCGTGCGATGCCCGCGCCGTTGACCCCGCCGCCGACGACCAGGAGGTCGCAGCGACTCGGGCATTCGGCCACCGGATCCGAACTCATGCGAACGATTGCGAAGCCATATGACGTCTTTTAGCGCTCTGCAAGCAACTTTGCAACGCTGCGACGCACAATGATTTTCGGGATCTTTCGCTTTAAGCTCTCTCGACCGTGATCCTGAACCCTCGCCAGCATCGACTCGTCGAAGAGGTGCGCAGCCAACGCAGCGCCAGCGTCGAGACGCTCGCGCAGCAGCTGGGCGTCACCCCGCAGACCGTGCGCCGTGACATCCGGCTGTTGTGCGACGAGGGGTTGCTGGCGCGCTTCCACGGCGGCGTGGCGCTGCCACGCTCCACCACGGAGAACATCGCCTACCAGCAGCGCCAAGCGCTCAACGCCGAAGGCAAGCGGCGCATCGCGCAAGCGGTGGCCGCCGCGGTGCCGGACGACTGCTCGCTGATCCTGAACATCGGCACCACCACCGAGGAGATCGCGCGGGCGCTGGTGGGCCACCGGGGGCTGCGCGTCCTGACCAACAACCTGAATGTCGCCGCGACGCTGGCCGACGCGCCCGGCGTCGAAGTGATCGTGGCGGGCGGCCTGCTGCGACCGCGCGACCGCGGCATCGTGGGCGAAGCCACGGTGGAGTTCATTCGTCAGTTCAAGGTCGACATCGGCCTCATCGGCATCTCCAGCATCGAGCCCGACGGCACGCTGCGCGACTTCGACCACCGCGAGGTCAGCGTCGCCCGTGTCATCGTGGAGCAGTCGCGCGAAGTATGGCTGGCGGCGGACCACACCAAGTTCGAGCGCCAGGCGATGGTGGAGCTGGGACACGTGTCGCAGCTGGATGCGCTCTACACCGATGCGCCACCGCCGGAGCCGATCGCCGCGATGCTGCGCAAGGCCGCGGTACGATGCGTCGTCGCGAGTCCAGGCGCGCCTGCGCCTGTAACGCCGCCACCTGGAAGGCCGCCAACATGAGCTTCGTCCTCGCCCTGGACCAGGGCACGTCCAGCTCGCGCGCCATCGTGTTCGATGCGGCTGGCCGCATCGTGTCGGTCGCCCAGCGCGAGTTGGCCCAGCACTTCCCGCGGCCGGGCTGGGTCGAGCACGACCCCATGGAGATCTGGAACGACCAGCTGGCCTGCGCGCGCGAAGCCTTGTCGGGTGCCAGGCTGGCCGCGGGCGACATCGCCGCGCTGGGCATCACCAACCAGCGCGAGACGACCCTGGTCTGGGAGCGCGCCAGCGGCCGCCCGATCCACCGCGCCATCGTCTGGCAGGACCGCCGCGCCGAGCCGCTCTGCGCGGCCTTGCGCGAAGGCCCGATGGCCGACGAGATCCGGGACCGCACCGGGCTGGTGATCGACCCGTACTTCTCGGGCCCGAAGATCCGCTGGATCCTGGACCGCGTTCCCGGCGCGCGCGAGGCGGCGCGCCGCGGCGAGCTGGCCTTCGGCACCGTGGACAGCTGGCTGATGTGGCGACTCACGGACGGCGCGCTGCACGCGACCGACGTGAGCAACGCGTCGCGCACCATGCTGTGGAGCCTGCGGCGTGGGGACTGGGACGAGGAGCTCTGCGAGGCGCTGGGCGTGCCGCGGGCGATGCTGCCGCAGGTCCATCCGTCCAGCCATGTCTACGGCCGGACGCGCGCCGACCTGTTGGGCGCGCCAGTGACGATCGGCGGCGTGGCAGGGGACCAGCAGGCTGCGCTTTTCGGGCAGGCGTGCTTCCGGCCCGGCATGGCCAAGAACACCTACGGTACCGGCTGCTTCATGCTTGCCCATGCGGGCGAGCGGTACCGCCCCTCCGGCAACGGGTTGGTGGTGACGGCCGCGGCGCAGCCGGGCGCGCGACCGGAATACGCCGTCGAAGGCAGCGTGTTCGTCGGCGGCGCGGTGGTGCAGTGGATGCGCGACGGCCTGGGCGCCATCTCCAGCTCGTCGGACATCGAGGGGCTGGCCGCGTCGGTGCCCGATGCGGGTGGAGTGATCCTGGTACCCGCCTTCACCGGGTTGGGGGCGCCGTACTGGAAGCCCAAGGCGCAGGGCGCGATCCTGGGGCTTTCGCGCGGCACGTCGGTCGCGCACATCGCGCGCGCGGCGCTGGAATCCATTGCCTTCCAGAGCGCGGCGCTGCTGGGCGCCATCGCGCGGGACGCGGTGGACGCGGGCGGAGCGCCCATCCACGAGTTGCGCGTGGACGGCGGGGCCTGCGCGAACAACCTGCTCATGCAGTTCCAGGCCGACCTGCTGGGCGTGCCGGTGGTGCGCCCGCAGGTCACCGAGACCACGGCTCTGGGCGCAGCCTACTTGGCCGGGTTGGCCGCCGGCGTGTGGCCCGACCGGGAGACGCTGTCGGCGCAGTGGGCGGTAGAGCGCACCTTCCACCCGACCATGCCGCGCGATCTGGCCGAAGAGCGCATGGCGCAGTGGGAGCGGGCGGTGGGGCGCATCGCCGACTGATCGCGAAGGCGCGCGTCGCTCCGCTATCCTGCCGGCCTCGCCACCCGAGCAGCAAGGTCCCTCGATGAACCAGGACGAACTCAAGCGCGCGGCCGCGCGATCCGCGCTGGACCACGTGGTGCCCGGGACCGTGATCGGGGTCGGCAGCGGCTCGACGGTCAACCTCTTCATCGCCGAGCTGGGCGCCCTGCGCGAACGGATCCCCGGCGCGGTGTCCAGCTCGGAAAAGAGCAGCGCGCTGCTGGCCGCGCAGGGCATCCGCGTGCTGGACCTCAACGAGGTCTCCGACGTGCCGGTCTATGTCGACGGGGCCGACGAGATCGATGAAGGGCTGTCGATGATCAAGGGCGGCGGCGCGGCCTTGACGCGCGAGAAGATCGTCGCGGCGGTGGCCACGACCTTCGTTTGCATCGTGGACGCCAGCAAGCTCGTGGCGCGGCTCGGGCGCTTCCCGCTGCCCGTGGAGGTGATCCCGATGGCGCGCGAGCAGGTCGCCCGCAAGCTGCGCGCGATGGGCGGCGATCCACGGCTCAGACCCGACGTGGTCACGGACAACGGAAACGTGATCCTCGACGTGCACGGCCTGTCGATCGACGACCCGGTGCGGATGGAGACCGAGATCGACGGCATCGTCGGCGTGGTCACCAACGGGTTGTTCGCCAAGCGCGGCGCGGACATCGCGCTCGTCGCGAGCCGCGGGGGCATCGAGACGCGCCGGCGCTGAAGGCGCCGACGCCGTCGGCGATCAGCCGCCGACCGAAGCCAGCGCTTGGTCCAGGTCCGCGCGCAAGTCGTCGATGTGCTCGATGCCGATCGACAGCCGCACGGTCTCTTCGCTCACGCCGGCTTTCTCCAGTTCCTCCGGCGACAGCTGCCGGTGCGTGGTCGACGCCGGATGCGTGGCCAGCGACTTGGCGTCGCCGATGTTGACCAGCCGCGTGAAGAGCTTCAGCGCGTCCTGGAAGGCCGCGCCGGCCGCGCGACCGCCCTTCAGCCCGAAGGTCAGGATGCCGGAGGCACGGCCGCCCATGTACTTCTGCACCAGCGCGTGCTCGGGGTGCTCGGGCAGGCCGGCGTAGTTCACCCACGACACCTTGGCGTGCCCCTGGAGGTGGCGCGCCACCGCGACCGCGTTGTCGCAGATGCGGTCCATCCGCAAGGGCAGCGTCTCCACGCCCTGCAGGATCAGGAAGGCGTTGAAGGGCGAGATGGCCGCGCCCATGTTGCGCAAGGGCACGACGCGCGCGCGCCCGATGTAGGCGGCCGGGCCGAGCGCCTCGGTGTAGACCACCCCGTGATAGCTGACGTCGGGTTCGTTGAGGCGCTTGAAGCGCGCCTTGTGCTCCGCCCAGGGGAAGCGCCCGGAGTCGACGATCACCCCACCCAGCGTGGTGCCGTGGCCGCCCAGGTACTTGGTCAGGGAATGCACGACGATGTCGGCGCCGTGCTCGAACGGGCGGCACAAGTACGGCGAAGGCACCGTGTTGTCGACGATCAGCGGCACGCCGTGGCGATGCGCGACCTCGGCGATGCGCTCGAAGTCGGCGACGTTGCCGCGCGGGTTGCCCACCGATTCCACGAAGACGGCTTTCGTGCGCTCGTCGATCAGCGGCTCGAAGGAGGCCGGGTCGCGGTAGTCCGCGAAGCGTGTCTGGATGCCGTACTGCGGCAGCGTGTGCGCGAAGAGGTTGAAGGTGCCGCCGTACAGCGTCGCGGGCGCCACGATGTTGTCGCCGGCTTCGGCGATGGTCTGGATGGCGTAGGTGACGGCCGTCTGGCCGGAGGCCAGGGCGAGTGCGCCGATGCCGCCCTCCAGCGCGGCGATGCGCGCCTCCAGCACGGCCTGCGTCGGATTCATGATCCGCGTGTAGATGTTGCCGGCCACCTTCAGGTCGAAGAGGTCCGCGCCGTGCTGCGTGTCGTCGAAGGCGTAGGCCACCGTCTGGTAGATGGGGACGGCGACCGCCTTGGTCGTGGGGTCGGGCGAATAGCCGGCGTGCACGGCCAGCGTTTCGAACTTGTGCGGTTGCGACGCCATGGGGTCTCCCGGCTGTGGACGAGTCAACCGCGCAGTGTGCCGTGCGTGCGCGCCGCCGGCCAGCGGGCCGCGGCGCGCGGATGAGCTTATGCGCCGGTGGGCGGCACGTAGCCCGCGGCGGCATCCACGTTGCCGCCGAAGAAGTAGTTCTGCATCTGCTGCGCCAGGTACTTGCGCGCGCGCGTGTCGGCCAGGTTCAGCCGGTTCTCGTTGACCAGCATGGTCTGGTGCTTGAGCCAGCCGGCCCACGCTTCCTTGGACACGCTGTCGAAGATGCGCTTGCCCAGCTCGCCCGGGTAGGGCGGGAAATCGAGTCCCTCGGCCTCGTGGCCGAGCTTGACGCATTGGACGGTACGGGCCATGTTCAAAGCTCCTTGATGAGCACCTGCGAGCGACGTGCGCGGTCGTAGGTGCGTTGACGCTCGGCGGGCAGGTCCTCGAGCGTGGCGACCACGAAGCCGCGCTTGAGGAACCAGTGCACCGTACGGGTGGTGAGGACGAACAAGCGCTTCAGGCCCATCACGCGGGCGCGCTGCTCGATGCGGGTCAGCAGCCGCTCGCCGTCGCCCTGGCCCTGCGTGGACGTGTCGACCGCCAGGCTCGCCATCTCGCCCATGCGCGCTTCCGGATAGGGGTGCAGCGCGGCGCAGCCGAAGATGACCCCGTCGTGCTCGATGACGGAGAAGCGCTCGATGTCGCGCTCGATCTGGGGGCGGTCGCGCTTGACCAGCGTGCCGTCGGCCTCCAGCGGCGCGATCACGGCGAGGATGCCGCCGACGTCGTCGAGCGTGGCCTCGCGCAGCGCTTCCAGGGAATCTTCCACCACCATCGTGCCGATGCCGTCGTGCAGGAAGAGTTCCAGCAGGACGCTGCCGTCCAGCGCGAAGGGCACGATGTGGGCGCGGGCGACGCCGCCTTCGCAGGCGCGCAGCGCGTAGCGCAGGTAGAACGCGGCATCCAGCGGCAGGTCGCCGGACTCCAGCAGGCGCTTGGCTTCGGCCTCGGGGATCTCAGTGCGCACGCGGCCCGTCGCGTCGTCCAAGATGCCGGGTGTCTCGGCCACGAAGACCAGCTTGTCCGCGTCCAACGCGATGGCGACGCTGGCCGCCACGTCTTCCATGGTGAGGTTGAAGGCCTCGCCGGTGGGCGAGAAGCCCAGCGGGGAGAGCAGCACGATGGCGCCGGAATCCAGGGCCAGCCGGATGGTGCGCACGTCGATCTTGCGCACCAGGCCGGTCTGCTCGAAGTCGACGCCGTCGACGATGCCTATGGGGCGCGCGGTGATGAAGTTGCCCGACACCACGCGCACCGAAGAATGCGCCATGGGGGTGTTGGGCAGGCCCTGGCTGAAGGCGGCTTCGATGTCCAGGCGAAGCTCGCCGGCGGCTTCCTTCGCGCACTCCAGCGACACCGGGTCGGTGACGCGGATGCCGTGGTGGAAGCGCTCGGCCGCACCGCGCAGCCGCATCTGTTCTTGCACCTGGGGACGAGAGCCGTGGACCACCACGATGCGCATGCCCATCGCCTGCAGCATGCTGAGGTCGTGCACCAGGCGGTCGAGCTTGCCGGCCGCGATGAGCTCGCCCGGGCAGGCGACGACGAAGGTCTTGCCTCGAAACGCATGGATGTAGGGTGCGACGGCGCGCAACCAGGCGACGAACTCGGCGGGATCGCGGGTTTCGAGCATCGGCGAATTATAATGTTGGGATGTCGTCCGCCCCTGGCGCCCGCACCGGCCGCAGCCCGCCCGTCCCGCGCCCACAGGCTGCACGCCCGCAAGGCACGCAGCCGCCGCAGGTCGCACCACGGCCGGCAGCGCCCCGCGCACCGCTTCCCCCGCTGGTCTTTCCAGAGTCGCTGCCGGTCTCCGCGCTGCGCGACGAGATCGCGGCCGCCATCCGGGCGCACCCGGTGGTCATCGTCTGCGGCGAAACCGGCAGCGGCAAGACCACGCAGCTGCCCAAGATCTGCGCGATGGCGGGCGGCGGCACGCGCGGCTTGATCGGCCACACCCAGCCGCGGCGCATCGCCGCCACCACCGTGGCGCGGCGCATCGCCGAGGAGATCGGCACGCCGCTGGGCGAGCACGTGGGCTACAAGATCCGCTTCACCGAGAAGGTGAGCCCGCGCTCGACCATCAAGCTGATGACCGATGGCATCCTGCTGGCCGAGACCCTGTCCGACCCGCAGCTCCGCGCCTACGACACCATCATCGTCGACGAGGCCCACGAGCGCAGCCTGAACATCGACTTCCTGCTGGGGTATCTCAAGCAGCTGGTCGATGGGCCGCGGCGGAACGACCTCAAGGTGTTGATCACCTCCGCGACCATCGACGCCGATCGTTTCGCGCGGCATTTCGGCAGCCGCGCCGACGACGGCACGGTGGCGCCGGCGCCGGTGGTGGAGGTGTCCGGCCGGCTGTATCCGGTGGAGGTGCGCTGGCGCCCGCTGGACGCCCCGCGGGTGGTCCCCAGCGACGACGACGGCGATGGCACCGCCGACGAGCCAGACGCCGAGACCGACGAGGTCGAACGCGACCTGCCGACCGCCATCGAGCACGCCATCGACGAGTGCTGGCGCGAGCAGCGCGGCGACGTGCTGGTGTTCCTGCCCGGCGAGCGCGAGATCCGCGACGCGCAGCAGCACCTGGCCCGCGTGCTGGGGCCGGCGGCCGGGGGCCGGCGCGGGCCGGTCGAGATCCTTCCGCTGTATTCGCGCCTATCCGCGGCCGAGCAGGACCGGGTGTTCACGGTCGGCGACACGCTGCGCGTGGTGCTGGCCACCAACGTGGCGGAAACCTCGCTGACCGTGCCGGGCATCCGCTACGTGGTGGACTCGGGCCTGGCGCGCGTCAAGCGCTACCGCTTCCGCAGCCGGGTCGAGCAGCTCCAGGTCGAGCGCATCTCGCGCGCCGCGGCGGCGCAGCGCGCAGGCCGGTGCGGGCGTGTGGCAGAGGGCGTCTGCGTGCGCTTGTACGCCGAGGAAGACTTCGCCAAGCGGGTGGAGTTCACCGAGCCCGAGGTGCTGCGCTCATCCCTGGCAGGCGTGATCCTGCGCATGAAGGCGCTGCGACTGGCCGACATCGACGCCTTCCCGTTCCTGGATCCGCCGCCGCGGCGCGCCATCGTCGAAGGCCATGCGCTGCTGGCGGAGCTGGGCGCCATCGACGAGTCCGACACGTTGACGACCGTGGGGCGGCAGCTCGCGCGCCTGCCGCTGGACCCGCGCATCGGCCGCATGCTGCTGGCCGCGCGCGAGCGGGGCTGCCTGCCGGAGATGCTCGTGATCGCGGCCGCCCTGTCCACCCAGGATCCGCGCGAGCGGCCGATGGACGCCCAGGCCGCGGCCGACGCGGCGCACGCGCGCTTTGCGGACGAGCGAAGCGACTTCGTGGCCTTCCTGAGGTTGTGGCGCTTCTGGAAGCGCAGCGCGGCCGACGGCGGATCCAACCGTGCGCGCGACGCCGAACTGAAGCGCGGGTTCCTCTCGCCGCGCAGGCTGCGCGAATGGGGCGAGGTGCATTCACAGCTGCGCAGCGCCATCGAGGAATTGGGCGGCACGCCGCGTGATCGGTCCGGGCCGCAGGGTGGGCCGGGTGGACCCGATTCCGCTTCGGATCCGTTCGCCTGGCTGGACGGCGCCAAGCCGGACGAAGCGCAGTTGTCCGCCCTGCACCAGGCCTTGCTGACCGGGCTCGTGGGCACCGTCGGCATGCGGGCGCAGGACGAGCCGCATTACCTCGGCACGCATGCCACGCGCTTTTTCATCCATCCGGGTTCGGGCCTGTCCAAGCGCGGCGCGCGCTGGGTGATGGCCGCGGAACTGGTCGACACCACGCGGCTCTACGCGCGCAACGTGGCGCGCGTCGATCCGGACTGGATCGAGCGGGCGGCTGGCCACCTGCTCAAGAAGACCTGGTCAGAGCCGCACTGGGAAAAGCGCGCGGGCCAGGTGGTCGCACTGGAGCGGGCGACGCTGTACGGGCTGGTGATCTACGCGGGCCGGCGCGTGCACTTCGCGCACAAGGAGCCGGCGCTGGCGCGCGAGACGCTGATCCGCTGCGCGCTGGTCGAGGGCGATTGGGAGTCGAAGCTGCCTTTCCTGGCGCACAACCGGCGGCTGATCCGCGAGATCGAGGCGTTGGAGCAGAAGCTGCGCCGGCCGGACCTGCTGGTCGACGACGAACTGCTGCATGGCTTCTACGACGCGCGCATCCCGGCGCATGTGGTGAGCGGGCAGGCGTTGGAGCAATGGTGGCGGGAGGCGTCCAAGGCGGAGCCCAAGCTGCTCTTCCTGTCGCGCGACGAACTCCTGCGCAAGGAAGCGGGCGGCGTCAGCGGCGAGGCCTTCCCCAGGCGCATCGAGATGCGCGGCGTCGGCATGGCGCTGGAGTACGTGTTCGAGCCGGGAACCCCGCGCGACGGCGTCACACTGACCGTGCCGCTGTACGCGTTGAACCAGGTCGATGCCGCGCGCTGCGACTGGCTGGTGCCGGGCATGCTGCACGGCAAGGTGGTGGCGCTGCTCAAGTCGCTGCCGCCCAAGCTTCGGCACCGGTGCCAGCCGGTGGCCGAGAACGCGCAGCGCTTCTGCGACGAGGCGGCGCGGGCGGAAGCCGGCAGCGAAGACAGCGGTCACGGCGATGACGAGGGCGACGAGAGGGCACCGAGCCGCGAGCGGCGCTGGCGCCCCTTGTTGGATGCGCTGTCGGAACACGTGCGCGGACTGACGCAATTGCGGTGCGAGCCGTCGGACTTCCGGGTCGAGACACTCACTGCGCACCTGTTCATGCGCTTCTCCGTCATCGACGAGCATGGCCGTGAGCTGGCCGCCTCGCGCAACCTCGCGCAGCTCAAGAGCGAGCTCGGCGGGCGCGCGCAAACGCAGTTCCGCGAGGCGCTCAAGGCGGCGGCGCGAGCGGAGGCGGCTCCGTCGTCCTTCGCTGCAGCCGAACTGCGGACGGCGCCCGCGCCCCGGTCCGCGCCTTCCCCCGAGCGTGCGTCCGGCGCTGCGCCCACGGCCAGCCCTGCGCCCACGACCGGCAGCAGCGGCTCGGGACCCTCGGTCGCGGCTGGTGCTGCCGCCGCAGCCACGGCCCAGGCCGCTGGGCAGCGCTTTACCGACTGGAAGCTGGGCGAGCTGCCGCAAATCATGGAACTGGAGCGGCGCGCTGGCGGCCGCACCGAGACGCTGATCGGCTTTCCGGCCTTGGTCGACGTCGGCGACGCGGCAGAGCTGCAGGTGTTCGACGATCCGGACGAGGCGGCCCGACGCCACCGCGCCGGCGTGCGCCGCCTGCTAACGATCGCGTTGAAGGAGCCGCTGCGACACCTGGAGCGCAGCATCCCCGACTTCCCGCGCATGGGCATCGCGTTCGCGCCCTTCGGCACGGCGGACGAGCTACGCCGGCACCTGGTCGACGCGACACTGGACCGTGCTGCAATGGCCGACCCACTGCCGCACGATGCCGCATCGTTCTCGGCGCGCCTTGCGCAGGCGCGGCCGCGGATCGGCCTGGTCGGACAGGAGCTGGCCCGGCAAGTGGCCGCCGTGCTGCAGGAGCATGCGCAGCTGGCCCGCAAGCTGGCGCAGCACGCCAAGGCGTGGCCCGCGGCCGTGGCCGACGTCGAGCAACAGGTGCGGGACCTGCTGCCGTCGCGCTGGATCGTCGAGACCGACGTGGCGCGCATGCCGCACCTGGTGCGCTACCTGAAGGCCGCGTCGGTGCGACTGGACAAGATCAAGGCCGATCCGGCGCGGGACGCCACGGCGGCCGCCGAGCTCTCGCCCTTGTTGCAGGGCTGGCGCCGTGCGCTTTCCTCACGCAAGGGCCAGCCGGACGCGCGGCTCGACGATTTCGGTTGGCTGCTCGAAGAGTTGCGCGTCTCTTTGTTCGCGCAAGAGCTGCGCACCGCCGTGCCGGTGTCCGTCAAGCGGCTCCACAAGGTGTGGGAGTCGTTGCGCGCGTAGGTCCCTACAATCGTGCTCTTCCGCGGCGGCACCCGTCCCGCGGCGCACATCGAGAAGAGGTGGCGATGCGGTTCGGCCTGATCATCATCGGCGACGAGATCCTGTCCGGCAAGCGCCAGGACAAGCATTTCGCGAAGGTCGTCGAGTTGCTGTCGGCCCGTGGCCTGCAGCTGTCCTGGGCCAAGTACATGGGTGACGACCGCGAACGCCTGGTGGCGACGCTGCGCGACAGCTTCGCATCGGGCGACGTGGTGTTCTCCTGCGGCGGCATCGGGGCCACGCCGGACGACCACACGCGGCAAGCGGCCGGTGCCGCGCTCGGCCTGCCGCTGGCGCTCCATCCCGAGGCCGAACGCCTGATCGCCGAGCGCACCGCCGAGATGGCGCGCGAAGGCCGCGGCAGCGCGGACATGTCGATCCCCGAGAACCGGCAGCGCCTCAAGATGGGTGAGTTTCCGGAAGGCGCGCAACTGATCCCGAATCCGTACAACCGGATCCCGGGGTTTTCGATCCGCGAGCACTGGTTCGTGCCCGGCTTCCCGGTGATGGCCTGGCCGATGATCGAGTGGGTGTTGGAGACGCACTATCCGCATGCCTTCCACCGCGAAGCGCGGGACGAGCGATCGATGCTGGTGTTCGAACTGGCCGAATCCACCATCGCGCCGCTGATGGAAGACGCCGAGCGCGACTATCCGGAGCTCAAGGCGTTTTCGCTCCCGTCGATGGGCGAGGGCGGCGTCCGCCGGCACATCGAGCTGGGCGTCAAGGGCCCGGTGGCGCGGCTGGACGAAGCTTTCGGGAAGATGCGGGCGGGCGTGCTGGCGTTGGGCGGCACGATCGGCTGATCCGTGTACGCTGCCGTGCCGGCAATGCCAGACACGACAAGATGGGATTTGTGAAAATTTCCCATTTCTTGTTTGATTCCGCGACCGCCGACGGCTTTTCCCACTTTCTTCTTGTACGCGTGACTGACGGTCGGTAGATTCCGACCGTCGGCGTGTAGACGGCCACCGTTGGCCGTGTCCACCCCCGACGAAGATTTCGAATCGCCGCACGACCTGAACAGGGGTGCGGCGTTCGCGCTTTGCTGCGGCCATCCTGCCAGCAGACAGCTAGAACAAGTACATGTGGTTCCCTGGGGAAGACACCATGCGTTGGTCCAGCCTGCTGCCGTCGAGCCGCAAACAGCAACGCCCGGTGTTTCCTGCTCCGCCACAGCAACCACGCCTGGCCCGGCCCCCGTTTCGACGCTCGATGATCCTGGAGGCGCTGGAACCGCGCCTGTTGTTGTCGGCGGACCCGGTCGCGAGCTTCACCGCCGGCAACGACGACGTCGCCATCGCTCAACGCGCACAGCTGGCGGCCGACGGTCGGGCGATCGTCGACGTCATGGTGGCCGGGACGACCACCACTTACGGCACGGCATCGGCCGGCATCGACTCGCTGACCTTGCGCGGCCTGGCGGGCAACGATCGTTTCCAGTTGGTGGGAGTCTCGAAAGACGCCAACGGCGCGGCGCTGACGCAAGCGCTGACCATCGCCGTCGAAGTGCAGGGGGGCGATGGCGACGACACGCTGCTCGGCGCCGACGCCGACGCCGACTGGACCCTCTCCGGGCCCGACCGCGGGTCCGTGGCCGGGCTGGTGTCCTTCACAGGCATGGAAGCGCTGGTGGGTGGAGCCGAGGCCGACAACTTCGCGCTGCCGGCAGGCGCGGTGTCGCTTTCGATCGACGGAGGGGGCGGCAGCGACGCCCTCGTCGCCCCGGATTCGGCCAACACCTGGCTGATCGATGGCGCGGACGCCGGCACGCTCAACGGCAACCTCTTCAGGGCGATCGAGAACCTGATCGGCGGCAGCGCGGACGACACCTTCTCGATCGCGGCGGCCGGGTCGGTGAGCGGCCTCGTCGATGGCGGCGCCGACAACGACGCCGCGGTCTTGCCGCCGGTGGACCGCATCAGCTATGCCACGCGTACTTCCGCCGTGTCCGTCGACTTGGCGGCGCTGGACGGGACCGACGTCGCGGCCTTCGACCGCATCGACCGCTTCCAAGGCGGCTCGGGCGCCGACACGCTGCGCGGGCCGGACGCCGGTCGTGTGGCCTGGACCATTGACGGGGCCAACTCGGGTTCGGTCGAGGGCATCGGCTTCGGGAGTTTCGAGAACCTCACCGGCGTTTCCGGCAGCGCCAGCGACATCTTCACCTTCGAGGCGTCGGGCAGCCTGAGCGGCGTGGTCGACGGCGGGACCAGCACGGTCGACAGCATCGCGGTGCGCGGCGCCGCCGGCCAGACCACGGTCTTCAACCCCGGCGCGGTGGACAGCGCCGGGACGCTGACCCTGCACGGCCGGACGATCGAGTACGCGGGCATGGACCCGCAGGCGCTGCTGGCGGGCACGGCCACGGACCGCGTCGTCAACGGCTCCATCTTCGATGACACGATGATCATCGAGGACATCGGCACCGCGAGCGACGGCCTCATGCAGGTCCGCTTCGTCGGGCGCGACTTCTTCAACGGCACCACCACGCAAACGGGCGTGGAGTTCATCGCACCCGCCGACACCCTCACCGTGTCGGGCCGCATGGGCAGCGACCGTATCGAAGTCCGCTCCCTGGACACGCTGTTCGATGCCGACTTGAAGCTCTACGGCAACGCCTTGCGCAATGGCGTGGCGCTGCCGCAGGACGACCTCTTCACCGACACGATCGTCTTTAGCGGTGACATCGCCACCGGCGCTGGCTGGCTGGACGTGTGGGCGGACCACATCCAGGTGAATGCCGGCGTCACCGTCGACACCGGCGACAGCGACATCGTCTTCCGCGCGCGCATGCTCGGCATCTCCGAGTTGGAGAACCTGTCGCCGTTGCTGGGCACCGACCGGAGCGTGTCGATCGGGCTGGGCGCCGATGCCCGCCTGCTGGGTGGCGGCATCTACTTGATCGCCCAAGCCGAGGACCGCAGCATCGCCAACACGGTGGGTGCGGTTCGCGAGATCGACAACTTCGTCATCCAGCCCTTGCTGGGCGTGGTCGAAGGGCTGCTGGCCATGCCGGTCAAGCTGCTGGTCAAGGAATCCACCGCCACCATCACGCTCGGCGCGGGCGCGCAGGTGATCGGCAGCGGCACCGTGGGCATGTACGCCACCGCGGTGGCCGACGCCTCGGGCAGCGCCAGCGGAAGCCTCTTCAGCGTGGGCTACGCGCAGGCCAACGCGAACGCCGCGATCGACATCGGCAGCAACGCCGTGGTCCGGGCCGGGGCCGCGATCGTCATCACCGCCACCGGCGATGCGACGGCGTCGCTGGACGCGTCCACCGAACGCTCGCTGGACAGCACGCCCAACCCGGGCGGTCCGCAGATCGCGCTGTCGCTCGCAGTGACCAACGCCGATGTGGATTCGCGCGTGACCGTGGCGGAAGGCGCCGTCATCCATGCCGACAAGACCGCCAACGTCACGGCCGACGGCAAGGTCAATTCCAGCGCGTCCGCCGCCAGCGGCATCTTCGCCAGCGGCGCGGCCGGGCTGGCCTTCGCGCTGGAGTTCTCGGACGCCGATGTCCGCACCGACGTGCGCGGCAGCATCCAGGCCGAGATGGTCCCCGGCTCCGTCGTCAAGATCGAGATCGATCCGACGGTGACCTCGCAAGACGAGTTCGGCTTCGTCGATTACGACAAGAACATGATCCGCGTGGGCCCGCACGCGCTGGTCACCGAGGACGTCATCAGCTACACCGCCCGCCGTGGCGGCGACATCGGCAATCTGGTCAACGGCCGCGACTACTTCGTCGTGGCGATGGCGGACGACGAAACCACGCTCGACCGTGACGAGTCCGAGTGGATCATGCTGGCCGAAACCGAGGAGCAGACGCTGCTCGCCTCGGTCGGTGACCTCACGAAGGTCGTGGACCTGCGCCAAGTCGGCAGCCTGCAGACCACCACGAACCCCCAGGGTTTCGACGCGGCCGATGTCGATGCCACGGCGAACACGATCCGCCTGGAGCGCTCGGGCGCGGTGTTCAACACCTTCGAGCTCGGGCAGGCCGTCGTGTACCGCCAAGGCACGGCACCGATCGCGGGACTGGTCGACGGCGGCACCTACTACGTGGTCGCCACCACCGGGCAGGACAACCTGCAGGGCGACTCGCGCTTCGCCGACACGCAGGTGATCCGGCTGGCGGAGACCGAAAACGAATCCCGCGCGGGCGTCGCCATCGACATCGGCCCGGCCACCGGCACGGGCTATCGGCTCAACGCCAAGCACGTCATCGACTCGAACTTCGCCACAGGCATCGGCGTGGTGGCGCGCCTGGCCGCCAGCGACGGCGCGTCGGCCACGGCCGGCCTGGCCAGCGCGAGCACGACGCCGCCGAACAAGTGGGACAAGTTCAACGAGGTCATCGACACCAACCTGCCGGACCTCATCTTCCAGAAGCTGACGAGCCAGTATCGAGCCAATGCCGCCGCCCCCGGGGCGGGCGCCAGCGGGTCGCTGAACGTGGCCGGTGCACTGGCTTTCGTGTTCGCCGACCACGTCGTGACCACGGACGTGCGCGAGAACGCCGAATTGCGCTCCAACGAGGACCTGGAGGTCAAGGCCACGCTGGTCCAGTCCATCAAGATGGCGGCCGAGAGCAACACGGAGCCGCAGGACACGACTCCCGCCGGCGCCGCCGCACCGACCGCCAGCGCGGCCAACAGCGTCAGCGTGGCCGTCAACATCGGCGTGCTGAGCAACTCGGCCACCGCCACCGTGCACAGCGGCGCCTCGCTCGACGGCTTGAAGGCCACGCGCGTGATCGCCGACGTGAGCTACCCCTTCGGCACGCGCTTTGACGGCTTCATCCCCTTGTCGTGGGGCGCGCTGACCGACGCGATCCGCCAGGAAGGCGCGGGCGCGCTGACCAAGTACCTGGACAGCACGCTGGGCATCAAGGGCGCGATGTTCAACACCTGGACCGCGGCCACGGCCGAGGGCGACAAGGTGGGCATCGCGGGTTCGGTGAGCGTGCTGGTGCTGGACAACGAGGCGCGCGCCACGGTGGAAAGCGGCGTCGACATCAACCAGGACGCCGACTGGCTGAACGTCGAGACCAACGACCACCCGAACCAGGGCGCCGAGCAGGGTGACGGCCTGGGCGGCGAGCAGACGGTTTCGGTGGAGGCGGTGAACTACCAGCAGATGATCAACATGACGGGCATCTTCTCGCTGCCCAGCCTGTCGATCGACCCGACCGACCCGGACAGGACCCGCAAGAGCTTCAGCGCCAACCCGATCGGCGTCGATGGTGGCCGCGGCGGCGCGGGCGGTGCGATCTTCATCAGCGTGCAGGACAACCTCACGCATGCCACGGTGGCCGACGGCGCCCGCATCTACAGCGGTGGCGACGGCGGCTTCAACATCAAGGCCGAAGAGGCCAAGCTCGACGTCAACCTGGCCCAGTCGGCCGCGAAGGGCGACTCCTTCGCCATCGGCGGCACGGTGGTCTACAGCGGCCACACGAGCGACACGCTGGCGCGCCTGGGCGCGGCCGCGGTCGTCACCGGCCGCGAGGCGCGGCTGTACGCCGGCGAGCTCACCACGCACGCCAACTGGGCGGGCGGCATCGCGCTGGGCGAAGCGGTCGGCGTGGGCATCTCCGTGGCGATCAACGACATCGACCGCACGACGCTGGCCCTGATCGGCGATGCGGGCGCCACGACCGATTCGCCGGTCGCGGATCGCACCTCCATCGACGTGACGGACGGCGTGCGCGTGCTGGCGCGCGTGGACGGCGACCTGTGGGCCTTCACCGTGGCAGGCGCCGCGGTGGCGCAGAGCAACACGCCGAACGCGACGCCGCCGGCCGCGCCTGCCGCGCCGCTGGACGGTGCGCAGGTGCCCTCGATCCCGGCGACGCCCGGCGGACCGACCACCGGCGTGGCGGTCGCCGCGGCGGCCTCGATCAACCTGGTCAACGACCGTACGCAAGCGTCGATCGCCGACGCGGGCACGGTCCGGGCCGGCTTCGTCGATGTCCGCGCCGAGACCGGCGTGGACATGATCTCGGCCACCGGCGGCCTGGCGTTCGCCAAGGTCAACAGCGGTGCCGCGGCCGTCGCGCTGGCCGGCGCCTTCAGCCTCAACGACATCGAAGCCGACACCACGGCATTCGTCCAGGATTCCAACCTGGAGTTGGCGGGCCGGAACGGCACCGATGCGTTGCGCATCGTGGCCGACAACAATGCGTCCATCTTCGCGCTGGCCGCGGGCGGTGCAGGCAGCATCGCCGCGGGCGGGACGCCCAGCAGCGGTGGCGGCGGGTCCACGGCCTTGGCGGTCGCGGGCTCCGTGTCGATCAACCGGATCGACGGCGACACGAACGCCACCCTGTCCGGCGCGCAGGTCAGCGTGGGTCGGGGCGACGCTGTGGTGCGTGCGACCAACCGGGGCGAGATCCTGGCGGTCGCCGGCAGCGTGGCGCTGTCCGTGGCGGCCGGCACGCAGGGCAGCAGCGGGGCGCTGTCCGCCGGCGTGGCCATCGCGGTCAACACCGTCAATGGCGTCGCGGGCGCGCTCGTGCAAGGCTCGTCCGTGCGCTGGGCCGCGGGCCGTCCGGGGGATCTGGTCGTCGAGGCCACCACCGGCCAGAAGGTCGGCGCGTACACCATGGCTGGCGCGGTCAGCGCGGCTGCAGGCACGACGAGCTCATCGCTGGCCCTGGCCGGCGCCGGCTCGGGTTCGGTCAACCGCGTCGATGGCGACGCGGTGGCCGCGGTGCGCGACAGCACGGTCGTCACGGGCACGGGCGAGATCGTCGTGCGTGCCGCCGACACCTCGGATATCGAGGCCCTGGCGGGCAGCCTGGCCGCTTCGCTCGCCGTGTCGGGGCAGGGCAGCGCCGTCGGCGCGGCGTTGGGCGCGGCCTTCGCGGTCAACCTGGTCGGCTACCAGGATGGCAGCCGGGTGCTCGCCGAGGTCGACGACACCACGCTGACCGCCGGCGGCCCGATCACGGTCGAGGCCGACTCGCTGGCGCGCATCTATGCGCTGACAGTGGGGGCGGCAGGCAGCGTGGCCGCTTCGGGCGGCAACGCCATCGCTGGCAGCCTCGCGGGCTCGCTGTCGATCAACAACGTGCGCGGCAGCACGCGGTCCCGCGTGCAGGGCGGCAGCGCGCTGCAGAGCGGCGGCGACGTGACGGTCGACGCGCGCGATTCCAGCGAGATCACCGCCGACGCGGGCGGCTTCGCGTTGGCCATCGCGGCAGGCGGGCAGGGCACCGCCATCGGCGTGGCCGTCGGTGCGTCGGTGTCGGTCAACGACATCGCCATGACCGTGGCGGCCGACGTGGTGGGCGGCACGGTGGCGGCGGACGCGCTGAAGGTGGACGCGCACTCGGACTCCGTCATCGACGCGCTGACCTTCGTCGGGTCGCTCGCGGCCGCGGTGGGCAACACCGCCATCGGCGTGGCCGGTGCCGGGGCGGGCTCGGGCAACACGGTCGATAACACCATCAGCGCTCGCGTGGACGGTGCGCGCGTGACCCTGGCGGGTGGCGGCATCGCGGTCAACGCCAGCGACCGCAGCCAGATCGACGCGGACGCCGGCTCGGCCGCGCTGGCCTTGTCGGTGGGCGCACAGGGCAGCGCCGGCATCGCCTTCGGGGCGGGCCTGGCGATCAACGAGATCGACAACGACGTCACCGCCGAGATCGTCCGCAGCACGGTCGATTCCGACGCGGGCGTGACCGTGGAAGCCACCACGGCCTCGGACATCCGCACCTACACCTTCGGCCTGGCCGGCACGGTGGCGGCAGGCGCGGGCAGCGTCGGCCTGGGACTGGCCGGGGCGGGGTCCGGTTCAGGCAACTTCATCACCAACACGGCTGCCGCGCGCATCGCCAGCAGCACCATCGACGTCGAGGGCGCGTTGCGGGTCGCGGTCACCGACGATTCGGACATCGACACCATCGCCGGCGCGGCCGCGCTGGCCGTGGGCATCGGCGGATCGACGGGCGTCGGCGTGGCGGTCGCCGTGTCGGTCGCCAAGAGCGAGATCGCCAACCGCGCGGTCGCCGAAGTGGTCGACAGCACGCTCACCGACGTCTCCAGCGTGTCCATCCTGGCCGCCTCCACCGCCGACATCACCAGCACGACGGTGGCCGGCGCAGCGAGCGCGGGTGGCGGCGCCGACGCGGGCCTGGGGCTTTCAGGCGCGGGCGCCGTGTCGCTCAACCGGGTCGACAACCGGTTGGAGGCGCGCAGCGACGGGTCCGACTTCGCCGTGCGTGCGAATGCACCCTTCACGGTCAAGGCCACCAATGACGCCGACATCGAGGCCGATGCCGGCGTCGCGGCGCTGGCCCTGGGCATCGGGACCTACGTGGGGGCGGCAGGCTCGCTGGGCGCGTCGGTCGCGGTCAACGAGATCGGCCTGCGCGGCGGGGACGGCCTGGCGCAGCTGACGCGGGCCGAAGTGGTCGACACGACGGTCACGGGCACGGACTTGGCGGCGCTGGAGGTGGCGGCGCGCTCGACCGGCCGCATCGATGCCGACGCGATCACGCTGACCGGCTCGCTGGGGGCGAGCATCGTCGGAGGCATCGCGGTGGCCGCCGCGGGCGCCTTCGCCTTCAACGACATCGCCGGCACCACTGAAGCTGCCGTGGTGTCGAGCAGCCTGCCGGTGGCCGACACGATCCTCGTCGAGGCGCGCGACAGCAGCGACATCGACGTCGAGACCTCGGGGATCAGCGCGGCCATTTCCGTCGGCATCGTCGGCCTGTCGGTGAGCCTGGGCGGCAGCCTTTCGGTCAACCGCATCGAGAACGACGTCATCGCCCGTGTCGACGATTCCGCGCTGTCCAGCGCCGGCGCGGCGCAGGTTCTCGCCACATCCGACGGAGAAATCGACGCGTCCGCCGAAGGCGTCGCGGTGTCGCTTTCCATCGGGGCCGTGTCCTTCGCCGCATCGGCGGTCTTCTCGGTGGCGGAGAACACCATCGCCAACGAGACCTCCGCCACGGTGAACGGCAGCGACGCCGCGTCGTCGCAAGGGCTGGTCGCCGCCGGCGACATCACCGTGTCGGCCACGGACGGCGCCGACATCGATGCGAACGTCGTGGCGGCCTCCGCTGCGGTATCACTGTCGGCCGCCGCGGGCGGCAGCTTGGCGATCGGCGTGTCGAAGGCCGTCAACACGATCGACAACGCGACCACCGCCGCGATCGACGGCTCGCGCGTCCAGTCCACCGCCGGCAATGTCGCATTGCTGGCCCGTTCGACGGCGAGCATCGACGCGGACGCCACCGCTGCTGCAGTGGCGATCAGCTTCGGGGGCAGTTTCCTGTCCACGAACGTGAGCGCTGCCGGGGCCGGAACGGACGCGTCCAACGACATCGGCAACACCGTCCAGGCGATCATCCGCAACGGCAGCAACGTGCAGGCCGCGGGCAGCCTCGCCGTGCGTGCCGCGGACACGGCCACCATCTCGGCGGACGTGACTGCGGTCGCGGTTGCTGCAGGGAGCGGGGTTGCGATCGCCGCCGGCGTGTCGCTGACGGACAACGACATCGACAACACGGTCCTCGCGTCGGTCGTCGGTTCTTCCGCGGCAGCGCTGGGCGGCGACCTGGCGATCACGGCGGACGCGACGCAGTCGATCACCTCGAACGCCGTCGCAGTCGCGGTGGCGGCCAGCGCGATCAGCGCGGCCGGTGCCGGCGCGGAAGCCGACAACGACATCGCCGGCACCGTGACGGCGTCGGCCAGCAACGCCGCGATGCGCGCGTCGGGACGCGTGACCATCGGCTCGGCGTCCAACCTGACCGCCGACACGGACGTGAGCGGCGGTTCCGCCGCCGGCGTCGCGATTTCAGTGATGCTGCCGTCGGCCAACATCCTCGGCACGACGCAGGCCTTCCTGGACGGCGCATCCAGCATCGACGCTGGCGGGCTCGACGTGAGCGCCACGTCGATCAACACCGTCCGCGCCGACTCCACCGCCGTGGCGCTCGGCCTGGGCGGCGGCGCCGGCATCGGCGGCTTCACGCGCGTCGGCCGCATCACCGAGGCGCGCATCGGCGCCGCTTTCGACGACAACACGCCGGATGCCGCGTCGGTCGACGCGGGCTCCGGCAGCATCGCCTTGTCTGCCACGTCGACCTCGACCGCGACCACCAACGCCAATGGCGGCGCCGGGGCGGGCATCGCCATCGCCGGCTTCGTGAGCGAGGCGAAGATCGACGGCAGCACGCGCGCCTACGTCGGGCAGGCGGCCGGCATCGAGGCGGGCAGCCTGTCGATCATGGCCGATTCCACCGAGGACGCGACCGCCAACGGCCGTCCCTTCAGCTTCGGCGGCGCGGCGATCTCCGCCACCGAGGCGAGGGCGATCGTCGATTCCACCAGCGAGGCCTTCGTTGGCACGCAGGCCGGCCGGGCCCCGGCGGGCGAGTCCGTCGAACTGGTCATCGCCGGTGCAGTCCTGGTCGAGGCGACCAGCGATGCCGAGGCCGACAGCGACATCAGCGGTGCGAGCGGCGCCGTGTTGGCCGTTTCCGGGATGTCAGCCAATGCGCGGGTCGACATCGGCACCTCGGCGTATGTCGGTCGCAACGCGCGCGTCGACGCCGGCAACCTCACGGTCGATGCCGACGCGACGGCCCGCAGCGACGCGTCCACCTTCGCGATCAACATCGGCATCGCGGGCGGCACCGACACGCGGGCCAACGCCGACATCACCGGCGCCACGCAGGCCTGGATCGGCGGCGGCCGCACCGACTCGCTCGCCGTCGTGGCCACGACCACGGACGTGCGCGGCGCGATCGTCGTGCAGGCCGACTCTGACGCGCTGGCGACCGCCCGCACCTCGGGCGGCACGGGCGACGCGGTGGGCGTGACCGTGATGATCCCGACCGCCACCACCAGCACCGACACGCGTGCCTGGGTGGGTTCGGGCGTCGCCCTGGCGGCCGGTTCGCTCGACATCCTGGCGACCGCCGAGCGGCGCGAGGCGCGCGCCTCGAACGACCTCGTCGCGGTCAGCGTGCTGGCCGGCGGCAGCGGCGCATCGGCCGACGCGAACGTGACCGGCACGGTGCAGGCCTTCGCCGGCGGCACCGCCACCGAGCTCGACGTGCGCGGCGCCATGTCCGTCATCGCCGAAACCGCGTTGGGCGACGCCGAAGCGCGCTCCAGGCTGGGCGGCGGCGGGATCCTCAACGCCGCGGTGGCGCTGGCCGATGCCAGCAACCGCGGCTCGACGCAGGCCTGGCTGGCCGACGACACGGTGGCGCGCGCTGGCAGCATCGAGCTGCGCGCCGACTCCAAGGACACCGCGTCGGCCAACGGCTCGGTGGCCAGCGGCGGCCTCATCTCCGGCCGCGGCGTCACGGCCGACGCGGTCACGCGGCCCACGACGCAGGCGTGGATCGGCGAGGACGCCCGCATCGTCACCACGGGCGCGCTGTCCGTGGACGCGGTCGCGCAGACCGTGGAAGCCGACGCCAACGCGACGTCGGCGGGCGGTGGCGGAATCAGCGTGGGCGTGGCCTTCGCGACGATCGACGTGCGGCCGACCGTCACCGCATGGATCGCCGCGGGCACGCGCGTGCAGTCCGGCGGCGACGTTCGCGTCGCGGCGGACCTGCGCCAAGCGCAGGGCGGGCCGCAGCTCACCGACGCGCTGGCGCACTCCAGCGTCAGCATCGCCAACGAGACCCTCACGTTCCAGCAGCACGGACTGGCCACCGGCGATACGGTGCGCTACGCGACCGCCGGCAGCGCGGCGATCGGCACCGCCACCAGCGGCACGTCCACCCTGCAGGAAGGGCGCGAGTACGCGGTCGTGGTGATCGATGAGAACACACTCGCGTTGGGCGCCGCCTTCGATGGCACGGCGGTCGACGCGGGCGGCGCGTTCCCGCTGCCGGCAGGCACGTCGGGCGTGGACGCGACGCGAGACGTGATCGTCTTCGGCGGGCCGCACAACCTGCGGACCGGCGACGCGGTGCGCTACTCGAACGGCGGCTTCGATGGCGTCGTGTCGGGTACGCAGACGTTCTACGTGCGCGTCATCGACGACCGCACGATCAAGCTGGCGGCGACGCTCGCGCAAGCGCAGGCCGGCTCCACGAATTTCAACGCGACGCAGTCCGGCCTCATCACTGGTGGTGACCGGATCAACCTGGCCGGCTTCGCCAACGGCGACCTGGTCACCTACCGTGCGCCGGCCAGTGTCGGCTTCAGCAGCCTGGGGGTGGACGCCGACCCCGCCAACGATTTCGCCGCGGTCGACAACGACCGCATCTGGATCCGCAGCCGCATCGACACCAATGGCGACGGCGCGCCCGACGTGGACGCCGGCCACGGGTTCAGCAGCGGCGACCGCGTGACCTACCGCAGCGACGGCGCTGCCATGGGCGGTCTCGTCGACGGGCGAACGTACCGCGTGAGCCGCATCGACGCCGAGTCGCTGCAGCTGGTGGTCGAGACCAACGTCGCGAACCTGGTCTTCGACCGGGTCGCGGACGCGCAGGACACCCTCACGCGCAACGACGGCCGCACCTGGGCTCAGGACGGCTTCGTCGCGGGCCAGAGCATGACCATCGCCGGCACGTCCAACAACAACGGCACGCGCGTCATCGCGTCCGTGTCCGGCAACCGGCTCCTGTTCGACGGCGACGTGCTCGCCGACGAGACCAGCAATGCCGCCATCGAGGGCGTGGCTCGCCTGTCGGCCGACAAGAGCGCCACCGGTGACGACGTGCGCCACCGCCTGGTGCCGGTCGCAATCGGCGGGTTGCAGAATGGTGCCAGCTACACCGTGGTCGACGCGGCGGGCGGCAGCTTCCGCCTGCAGCGGGCGGACGGCACGATCGTCACGTCCTTGTCGGTCGGCAACGCCACCGGCACGCACTTCCTGGGCAAGGAAGGCCTGGACCTGCGCGCCAGCGGCGGCAGCGATGGCGAGCACACGCTTCGCATCGACCTGACCGGCACGACGGCCGGCGCCAGCAACGAACTGCTGGGCGAGGGCGGCGTGTCCTTGCGGCAAGTCAGCCCGCCCACCGGCGACGGCCAGTCGTCGTCGTCGGCCAGGGGCGGCGGCGGCGGGGCGATCGACGTCCAGGTGCCCACCTCGCGGGCGACCTTCATCGCCGACGTGCAGGCGTCGATCGACGCCCAGCGCGTGCTGTCCGACGGGGACGTCACCATCTCGTCGCTGTCCGACGGGTCGGTGTCCAGCGTGGCCAACAGCCGCGCCGGCGGTTTCATCCAGATCGGCGTGGTCGATGCCTTCCTCGACTACACGACGCGCAGCAACGCGGTCGTGGGCCGCGCGGCCGGTGGCCTGACCATCGGCGGGATCACCGGCGAGGCCGGCAGCAGCCAGGTGCGTGCCGACGACGTCGAGATCCGCGCGGCCGGGCACTTCCGCGTGATCAGCAATACTGACATCACGACCCGGGTCGGTGCCTCGGGCAAGGGTGGCGGCTTCGTGTCGGTGGCCGATGTCGAGGCCGACGCCGACGTGAATGCGCGCACCAACGTGCTGATCGGCGAGGGCGCGACCATCGATGCGCGGACCCTCGATCTCGCGGCTCGGCTCGACGGCTTCCGGTCGCGTGCGACGGCCGACGCGACCGCGGGCGGCTTCGCGGGCGGCGCCACCGCGCGCGCCGATACCGAGCTCACCAGTTCCACCCTGGTGCTGATCGAGAGCGCCACCGGCAATCCCACGCGGATCGGCGCGCTTCAGGGCATGGATGTCGACGCCACGCAAACGTCCGTGAATTCCAGCGCCAGCGCCGACGCCGACTGGTACGGCCTCTTCGGCGGGGCCAGCGACGACGACGACGCCACCGGCGACCTCAGCAACCGCATCGACGCCGACCCGGGCACCATCGTGACGGTGGCGCCGCGGCCCACCAAGCCGGCGACCAGCAACGCCACGCCGCCCAGCCCGCTGGCTGCGCTGGCCGGCTTCGACCGCCTGGCGCTCTTCGCCGACGCGGACAATGGCAGCATCGCCATGGACGGCTCCAGCCAGCGGCGCGAGATCCGCTGGGACGGCGACGTGATCGTGCAGGGCGGGCCTTCGCCCGAGCTGGTCGTGGATGCCGCCGGCAATGTCGTGCGCGCCACCAACATCACGGTCAACGGCGTGGCCAACCCGGCGCCGGGAACCGCCTTCGGTTCGGCCGCGCGGCTGGAGATCGCCGACATCGTCAGCGACGACCCGGGCCAGATCGTGTTCCGGGCGCGCGACGCCATCGATGGCGGCACCAGCGTCGGTGGCCGCTTCTGGGGCACCTTCACCTTCGGCGACGGCTTGGGCAGCGTGCGCATCGTCAACGCGTCCGACCTGGACCTGTGGCTGAACGGCATCGACATGGTCGGCGCCGGCACCAATCCGCGGGTGCACCTGGATCGCGGCGGCGACAACGTCGCGATCAATTTCGCGATCGTGCGGACCCTGGGTCCGGCGCTGGTCGACGTGCGTGCCCTGGGCACGGGCGACATCGTGCTGCGCCAGGACAACCTGCTCGACAACCCGATCGGCGAGACGCGCCTGTATGCGTCCACCGGCGACATCCTCGCCGAGGGCGGCGCGGGCAGCACCTACTTGATCCGCACGGGCGCGCTGGGCGACGCCGACAGCGCGACCGTGCCGGCCGACTTCGAGCGCGAGGGCGCAGGTGCCCAACGCTTCGAGAGCGTGCTGGCCTTCGCCACCGAGGGCGATGCGCCCGACACGTTGACGCGCCAGGACGGCGGCAGCTGGACCACGGCGGGCTTCGCCGTGGGTGACCTGGTCAAGCTGGAAGTCGATGGGCAGGCCGCCCGCGTGGTGCAGATCGCGGCCTTCCGCGGCGGCAACCAGCAGACGGCCGTGCTGTCCACTCAGGCCGTGCTGACCGCCCAGACCGTGGAGACGCGCGTCAGCCGCTTCCACGGCATCGAGGCCGGCGGCTCGGTCGGCTCGGCCGCGCTGCCGGTGCGCATCGAGCTGGTGCGGGCGCCCGACCAGTCGCCGCAGCTCCATGCCGAAGCGGGCACCGACCTCTACCTGGACCTGCGTGCGCGGCTGCGTGGCCTGGCGGTCGACCCGCTGGTCCAGACGCCGGCGCAGGTGATGCCGGTCGCGCTGCTGACGGCCGGCCGCGACACGGTCGTGACGCTGCATGCCGCAGTCGCCGAGGCCGGGCTGGCCTCCGCGGGCGGCGTGCGCGTCACCGTGCCTTCGCAACTCGACAGGAATTACTTCAACTTCTTCCGCGAAGACGCGACCGCCGGCACGCCGCCGCTCCCGATCCGCTCGATCTTCCCGCAAGGGGCCTTCGCCACCGGCCCGGCCACCACGGTCGACACGACCTGGGACTTCGGCCTGGCCGAAGCCGGGCGGCATGTGCGCATCCTCGCCGCCGACGGGACCGCGCCCGACGCCGACACGTGGCTGGTCAACGTGCTGGGCACGAGCAACGTGCGCGCGGGCGGGGCCTTCGTCGACATCGTGACCAACGGCTTCATCGGCCAGGCCGACGACCCGTGGCGCGAGCTGGTGGCCGTGGACGCCGCCGATGGCGACGACCTGCGCATCGGCAGCATCCGCTCCACCGCGGACGACGTCTTCCTGCTCGCCCCGCGCGCGCTGGTCGATGCCGACCTCTCCGACAACGACGCGAGCGCGCTGGCCGACGTGTCCGGCGTGAACATCTCGCTGGTCGCGCTGGCCGGCGGCGTGGGCACCACCGCCAATTTCATCGAGACCAATCTGGTCGACACCATCGGCGGGACGCGCCGGGCGGGCGCCGTCACGGGCGCGCTGTCCGCGGCTTCCGCGCTGAGCGTCTACGTGGAGGAGATCGCGGGCGACCTGCGCGTGGACACGGTGCTGTCCTCGCTGGGCAACGTGTCGCTGGCGGCGCGTGCCGGCTCGATCCTCGACTTCCGTGCGGACGTGGACGCGACGGGCGAGGACCTCGCCAACGTCACGGCCTTGCGCGTGGACCTGGACGCCAATGGCGGCAGCGTCGGTGCGCTGGGCAACGACCTGGACGTGGACAGCGGCGTGACGGGTGGCGCGTACGCGTCTACCGGCCGCGTCTATGCCGAGGCCGACCGCAGCATCTACCTGACCGAGACCGACCGCGAGCTGAACCTGCTGGCGGCCCGCGCATGGGCGGGCGATGTGCGCCTGACCGTGCCGGACACGGCATTGGTGACCACGCTCACGGCGGGCGACCCGTCGCGGCCGATCTTCCGCGCCGAGGACCTGTACCTGCTGGCCAGCGACGGCGGCCAGGGCGTGCAGACCGCGCAGGGCGCGGCGCTGTCGGTGGCTTCCGGCGAAGTCTTCGCCTTCCTGGGCGCCGCCTTGTGGGTGGGCGACAACGTGGTCACCGCGGCGGCCAGCCGCGTGGTGGCGGGGCAGGGCATCCAGATCCGCGGAGACCAGCGCCGCCAGCACGCCGGCGGGCAGGACCTGCCCGAGGCGGGCAACGCGGATGCCGGCCACGGCACGCAGATGCTGCTGCGCGGCACGATCGGCCTGATCGGCGCGCCGGCGGACGTCGAAGCGCCCAACGCCAACGCGAAGGACTTCACCCGCATCTTCGGCAACGGCGACGTCGATACCTTCACTTTCGACCGCACGCGCCTGGACGCGAACACCACGGCGCACGGCACGGCCTTCGCCACGCCGGCGGGCGGCCTGCTCGCCGACCGCGACAGCCTGGACGAGGACCGCTTCGTGGTGGTCGAGCTCCAGAGCATGCATGTCGGCCTGAACGGCATCGGCGACACGCTGACGCTGGACGGCCAGGACGGCACCGACTTCTACACGGTGCGGACCACCGGCTCCCAGGGCGACATGCGCCGCTACGTGGTGAACGTGCTGGACACGGGTGCCAAGGACGACGGCGTGGACCGGCTCTCGGTCTTCGGCGTGGACGGCACGCAGGACGTGGGGCGCACCGACGACATCTTCCTGCTGCGGCGCGTGTCGGAGATCCCGTCCGAGCAGGCCGAGGTGCCGGCCTTCGTCGCGTTGCTGCACGGATCGCTTTCGCAGGCGCGCGACGGCAGCGGCTCGGCCGCCGGAAGGCCGCAGGGCGTCCAGCGCGTCAACTACGACGCCAACCTGAATGGCCGGCTGGAAGTCTATGGCCTGGGCGGCAACGACCACTTCGCGATGGACGACAACGCCGCCATCACGACGCTGGACGGCGGCGCCGGCGCCGACGTGTTCCAGATCGGCCAGCTCTTCGGTTCGCAGCGCAGTGACCCGAACCTGCCCGCGGTCGACGAGTTCGACACCATCGCCACCACCCGCGGCTATGTCAGCCGCGGCGCCAGCCTGCCGGTGGTCGCGCAGGGCGGGGAAGGCAACGACGTCTTCACGGTCTACAGCAACAAGGCGGAGCTGCGCCTGGAAGGCGACGCGGGCGACGACGTCTTCATCGTGCGGGCCTTCGCGCTGGCACAGACCGACGCGGACGGCCGGATCGTCACCGACGCCAATGGCGTGGCGGTGCCGCTGCTCACCAGCGACGTCTCCACCAGCGGCCAGATGAACGTGCGCCCCGGCGAGGGCAACGACACGGTCCAGTACAACATCAACGCGCCGGTCTCGGTCGACGGCGGCAGCGGCTTCGACAAGGTGGTGGTCCTCGGCACCGAGTTCGCCGACAACTTCGTGGTCACCGAGCAGGGCGTCTTCGGCGCCGGCATCAACGTGCGCTTCGCCAACATCGAGGTGCTGGAGGTCGACGGCCTGGAAGGCGACGACGACTTCTACGTGCTGAGCACGCCCACCGGCGTGATCACGCGAGTGATCGGTGGGCTGGGCAGCGACGCGGTCAACGTCGGTGGCGACGTGGCCGAGCCGATCGTGATGCAGCAACTCGAGGGCGCTTCCAGCAGCATCGCGCACCGGGTCAGCAGCGCGCCGGGTTCGCGATACGACAACCTGCCGGTCGACGGCATCGACCTGACCGTGGCGCAGGCCGTGGCGGTTGCGGTCATCATCCGCGAGACGGATGGCTCGACGGTGGTCGCCGAAGGCGCGCTCGGCGCGGCGTCCAGCCTGGACGCGTACACCGTGCGGCTGGCGGTGGCGCCGGCGGCCGGCACCAAGGTGTTCGTCACCGTGTCGGCCTCGCGCAGCTCGCGCGACGAGGAAGGCGCGGGCGGCGACACGATGTGGCTGTCCACCGACGCACCCGGCACCCCGGGTGTGCCCGGCGACTTCCAGCGTGACGTGACGGTCGCCGGCGTCACTCGGCCTACACCGGACCGCGCAGTGGTGCTGGTCTTCGACGCGACCAACTGGAACCGCGAGCAGACCGTCCACGTCTACGGCAGGGACGACACGCTGGCCGAAGGCGAGCGCACGGTCACCGTCAACCACGCCGTCTCTGCGGTGGTGGCGGCCGCACCGGCTGACGCCACCCAGGCCGCTGCGCAGCAAGCCACCTTGGCCACATTTGACCAGGCGCGCGTGCGCAACGTCGAGGTCCGCATCATCGACCGCGACGCGCCCGGCCTGGTGCTGACGCAGAGCGACGGCGGCACCCGCGTGCTGGAAGGGAGCCTGCTGGCCGATGCCGGCGGCTTCACGCAAGGCATCCAGGACACGGTACGGCTGAGCCTGGCGAGCGCGCTGGCCGCGGGCCAATCCGTGACGGTGGACCTGTCCTTCGACGCCACGCAGTTGGCCCTGTCCGGCAGCGGCGTGACCATGGTCGGCACGGGCCTGGCCCGCGTCACGTTCACCGCAGCGACCGCGTCCGCGGGTGTCGAGCTCACGGTTCGCGCGGTCGACGACGCCACCCGCGAGGACGTCAAGCGTGCCTTCGTCGGCATGGCGGTGTCGTCCGTCGTCGGCGCCACCGGCTACACGGGGGTGACCGGCCAGCTGGCCGTGCGCGTGCACGACAACGACGGCCCCGGCGTTATGGTGCTGGAGTCCCAGGGCCGCACGCACGTGGTCAACGACGACCCGTCCACCGCGTTGAACGAAGGCGTGTCGGACAGTTACTCGGTGCGCCTGACGCAGGCGCCGACGGCCGATGTGCGCATCACCATCGGGACCGACGGCCAGGTGGGCACGGTGCCGACCGAGCTGATCTTCACGGCCGACAACTGGTACCGGCCGCAGACCGTCACGGTGACCGGCAACCCGGGCTTCGACCCGTCGACCTTGCCGTTCGATCCGGCCACGCAGAAGGTGTGGGCCCCGCGCGATCACCTGCTGGCCCAACTGGGCGGCCCGCTGTCCGTGGTGGGTGGCACGCTGGGCGAACGCCAGCTGGTCGATGCGATCGTGCTGCCGCGCGAGCTGGACGCACCGCTGCTGGCGATCGGAGCGCAGCCGAACGAGCGCGACCAGATCGACACGCTGAACATCTTTGACGACAGCAGCATCGAGGACAAGCAAGGCGTGCTGAGCGCCACCGGGCTCACCGGCTTCGGCATGGCGCCCGGCCTGGCGGTGGGCAGCAACCCCTTCGGCGAGCCGGTCGGCACCTTCCCGGGCGGCATCAGCTTCGGCGACGCGCTCACCGGACGCTCCAGCATCGAGGTGCTGAACCTGCTGATGGGCAGTGGCAACGACACGCTGCTCGTCACCGGCACGTTGGTGCCGGCCGACGAGGGCATCGACGCCAATCGCGGCCCGGCGCGCCACGGCACCATCACGGTGGTGCACGGCGGAGGCAACTTGTCGTTGACCCCGGGTGGCAGCGACATCGTCGGCGACCGCATCACGGTCACGGGCGGCGGCGGCGCGGCCTCGCCGCTGGTGGTCTACGGCGACACGTCGCAGGACGGCCTCTGGTACAGCGGCGTGGCCGACGCCACCAGCCGCGAGGACAACCTCGTGCTGGGCGACAAGCTGTGGGTGGGCACGGCCTTCGACGGGCGCGACACCGCCGACGACCGCTTCCGCTTCCCGCGCGCCAACCCCTTCGTCCTGGCCGGCAACGACGTCATCGACGCGTCGGCGCTGTTCGCCGGCGTGCCGCAGGACGTCTTCGGCATCACCATCTACGGGGGCGCGGGCAACGACACGATCCGCGGCACCCAGGCGGGCGACCACTTGGCCGGGGGCTCGGGCGACGACGCCATTTTCGGCAACGGCGGGCTCGACCACATCTACGGGGATTCCGGCTTCAACGTCGATCCGATCACCCGTACGTTGCTCGTGCCCACCACCGATGCCGGCGTCGGCACGCTGGCCTTCGGGGCGGTGCGCGACCAGATGGTCGCCGGCCGCGACACGCTGGACGGCGGCGCAGGCGACGACATCGTCTTCGGCGACCATGGCAGCGTGACGCAGGACGTGCCGCGCGGCCGGGTGCACACGGCCTTCGCGCCCACCATGGCCGACCGCAACGCCGTCTTCGGCTATGCCACCGGCGGTGCGACCAACCTGCAGTTCCCCTTCGCTGCCAGCGACAAGCTGCTGACGACGGGCTTCATCCAGTCGCTGCGCACGCAGGAGCCGTCCAACGGCGCCGACGACACCATCTTCGGCGGCAGCGGCCGTGACCGCCTGCTGGGCGGTAACGGCAGCGACGCCATCGACGGCGGCACCGAGGCCGACGTGGTCTTCGGCGACCAGGGCGCGATGAGCTGGGTGGGGCCGGACTACGACGGCGCCACCGACGGCAGCCTGGCCGCAGGCGCATCGGGCCCATTCGCGGGCCTGGCCGGGCTGGCCACGCTGGATCGCATCGAAAGCGTCGACACCGAGGCGGCCCACGGCAAGGGCGACATCATCACGGACGACGCCGCCGACGACATCCTCGTTGGCGGGCAGGGCGCGGACGACATTCGCGCCGGCGCTGGGCAGAACATCGTCTTCGGCGACCACGGCCTGCTGCTGGGCGTGGACCGCGGTGCCAACCGCCCGGTGGGCGCCGTGCCGACCCGCACGGACGACGACTACCAGATGCAGGTGCTGGGGCTGGTCACCTCCATCGACTTCGGCACTGTCAACGGCGCGGCCAACGAGCGCGGCAACGGCAACGACCGGATCCGGGCGGGCAGCGGCCGCGACATGATCTTCGGCGGCGGCGGCGCGGACGACATCCACGCCTGGGCCGATGGCGGCACCGCGGCCACCGACGGCAACAACATCGTCTTCGGCGACCATGGGTTGGTCGACTACAAGGCCGAAGAACTGCTGGCCGGCAACGATGCCACCCGCAACCCGCCGCGCACCGAGGACATCGACCGCATCTGGTCGATCGCCGCAGCCACCGCGCTGGGCGGAGACGACGTCATCGTCACCGGCGACCGCAACGACATCGTGATCGGCGGCGCGGGCAGCGACACCATCGACAGCGGCCGCGGCAATCCGGTCACGCGCATCGGCGTGGACCTCGTGCTGGGCGACAACGCCCTGCTGACGGGCGACAAGCAGGACCGCAGCGACGGGCGCTTCTCGGTCCACGAGTTCACCATCTGCCGCATCGAGACCATCGGTTTCGAGGACGCCGACGGTGGCAGCGACGTGGTGCGCGGCAGCGACCTGAACGACGTGATCTTCGGCGGCAACGGCGACGACACCATCTATGCCGGTGCGGGCGACGACCTGGTCTTCGGCGACCATGGCGTGGTCGAGTGCAAGAACGGCCAGCCGTACGACCCCGAGATCAGCCTGCGGCCGATCTGCTGGGACGACTTCCCCGACGTCGGCTTCCTGATGTTCGAGGCCACCAACCACACCCGCTCGACCGGCTCCGGCAACGACCTGGTCTTCGGCATGGACGGCAGCGACGTGGTCATGGGCCAGCAAGGTCGTGACGTGCTGTACGGCGGCAATGGCGACGACATCCTGATCGGCGGCAGCAACGTCGAAGGCGCGTTGGATGATGACGACCGCATCGACGGGGGCGCAGGCCACGACGCGATCGCCGGCGACAACGCCGACATCTGCTACCGGCCCGACGCGATCGACGTTCGGATGCGCGTGCTGGACGGCGTGCGCCTGTACGGAACCACGCCTGGCGTGGACGACAGCCTGACGCTGATCGGTGTCACGCGGCCGGGCAACGCCATCGACCCGGAAGAGCCGGACGCCAACGCGGCGCGAGACCCGCGCTGGGCGCCGCGCACGGTCGACCCGGCCACGGGCCTCTTGGACCGCAACAGCGGCCACGCGCAGTACCACATCGGGCTGCTGGACCACACGGCTGCCATACAGGCGAACCGCCAGGACTTGTTCGGCAACGACTACATCGCCGGCGGCGCGGGCGAGGACGAGATCTTCGGCCAGCTTGGCAACGACGTGATCCAGGGCGACGGCACCATCGGCGTGGCCAATGTCGCCAACCTCGGCGCCGCGCAGTTGAGCCTGGTGCGCAGCGACGGCACGACGGTGGCGATCACGGGCTTCACCAGCGTGGGCGCCAACCGCGGCACGGTCGCGACCGACCTGGCGGATTTCGCGTACAGCGCCAACCCGCTGGCGCCGCTGACCATCCGTGCCAGCTTCGAGGGTCGCCACGACGGTGATGACTACATCGAGGGCAACGGCGGCGACGACGTCATCTTCGGCAACGTCGGCCAGGACGACATCCTGGGCGGAAGCTCCGATCTCTTCTTCCTGGCGTCGGCGCAGGAGCGGCCCGACGGGCGCGACCTGCTCTTCGGTGGGGCGGGCACGCCTGCGGACGTGGCGCGCAACTCGGCGGGCGACGCGACCTTCGATGCCTCCGGCAATCTGGCCATCCGGGCCGGCGCCCATGCGCACGACGCCGACACGCTGGTGGGCGACAATGGCAGGATCCTGCGGATCGTCGGCGTGGGCGGCGCGCAGCGCGGCAATGCCGACGTCGTGCCGGCTGCCGGTGCCGCCGGCACGGCGGGCGTGGCCAGCAGCGGCGGCTTCGTCAACTACAACTACGACCTGACCGGCTTGGCGCGCGACGGCCACGGCAGCGACGGCAACGCCCTGACCTACGACCGCATCATCGTGCGGGCGGTCGACCTTCTCGACTACACGCCGGGCCGGCTCGACGCGTTGCAGGACGCGGGCGGGGCGGACGAGATCCATGGCGAGGCCGGCGACGACTTCGTCTACGGCGCCGCCGGCCACGACATGCTCTTCGGCGAAGGCCAGGACGACGAGCTGATCGGCGGCTGGGGCAACGACTGGATCTCGGGCGGCACGGGCTCGGACGCGGTGATCGGCGACGACGGCCGGGTGCACTCCAGTCGCAACGGCTCCACGGAGGTGCTGGCCGGCGTGGACGTGCCCGTCCTGCAGCGGACCATATCCACCCCTGGCAGCATCCAGGTCGCGACCATCGACGTGACCGGGGCGATGAAGCGCGCGGTCAACCTCACGCCTTTCAGCGTCGACCCGAACTGGACCGGTGCGAGCGACGAGTTCGACGACGACGGCAACCCGCGCGCCGGTACGGGGGTTTCGCGCCACAACGCCGACGACATCATCTTCGGCGGCCTGGGCGACGACTTCCTGCACGGCGGGTCGGGCGACGACGCGATCTCAGGCGGCGAGGCGCTGCCGGTGTCGTACATGCCGGTGTACCGGGCCGACGGCACGGTGGGCGGCATCGTCCGCTCCGACTACGACCGGCCCTACAACCCGGACGAAGGCGACGCGCTGCGTTACAACCCGGAAGATCCGGACGGCTGGCACTTCGACCGCACCCGGCGCGCTGGCGAGTTCGCGCTCTATGACGAGTACGACCCGCGTCGCGCCATCCTGTTGGAAGACGGGCTGTCGGGCGGCACGGCGGGCTCGCTCGCCAAGGATGGCACCGGGGTCCAGTGGTTCCTCAATTTCGACCAATCCGAGGGCGTGCTGCGCCCGGGCGGCACGGTGCCCACGAACGGCAACACCGTCATCAACGCGCCGGCCGTGCGCGACGACGGCGCCGACGTGATCTTCGGCGGCAACGGCAACGACTGGCTGGTGGGCGGCACCGGGCGCGACAACGTCTACGGCGGCTGGGGCAACGACCTGCTCAACGTCGACGACGACCACCGCACGAACGCCAACCTCAACGATGCGCCCGACACCCACCCGACGTACGAGGATCGCGCCTACGGCGGCGCAGGCCGCGACGTGCTGATCGGCAACACGGGCGGCGACCGGCTGATCGACTGGGTGGGCGAGTTCAACTCCTACCTCGTGCCGTTCGCGCCCTTCGGCATGGCAACGGTCAGCCGGACCATGCAGCCGCAGCTGCACACCTTCCTGTACGCCCTGTCGCGGAGCGATGGCGCCGACTTCACCCGCGGCACGGACGCGGGTGCGGTGGACCGCAACGGCGAACCGGCCGGCGAGATCGGCCTCGTGCTGCAGAATGACGACGCCTGGCAGGCGCAGACCGGCGCGCCCACCGACCCGCAGGCCGGCAACATCCCCGGCGGCCCGCGCGATGTGCTGCGCACCGCCGCCTTCAACGACGGCACGGCGCAAGGCATGCTGCCGGACAGCGGCACGTGGACGGTGTCCGGCGGGCGCTACCGCGTCGCGCCGGCCACCCCCGGCGGCGACGCGGTCAGCGTGTTCCACGTCGACCAGTACGTGCCGGGTTACTTCGAGATGTCCGCGACCATCAACGCGGTGCGTCCCACCGGCGGCGCCAACGCCAACGCCTACCTGATCTTCGACTACCAGAGCCGCGACGACTTCAAGTTCGCCGGCATCAACGTGTCGACCAACAAGCTGGAGATCGGCGCGCGCACGGCCAGCGGATGGACCGTGCTGACCCAGGGCGTGGTCACCGGCTCGGTGCGGGCCGGCACCGACTACGGCGTCTTCCTGTCGATCAACGGCACCGCGGTCACGCTGGTGGTCGACAACCGCACCACCTTGACCCACACCTTCACCCCGCGCTTGGACGCGGACGGCGTCAGGCAGGGCCTGAACGCCGGCATGGTCGGGATCGGTGCGCGGGACGCGCGCGGCGAGATCGACAACTTGTCGGTGCGCCGCCTGAGCCCGACCATCACCTTCGCGCGCACCGAGAACTTCGATGCGGCGCCGGGGGCGATGATCGGTGCGCCGGTCTCGGGCGCGTGGAGCGTGGCGGCGGGCCGTTACGTGGGCACGCCGGCCGCGGGCAGCGACCGGGCGATCGCCTCGGTGGCGCTCGACGTGACGCCGTCGTCGCTGGTCGAGATGTCGGCGCGCCTGTCCACCCAGCAGCGTGGCGGCCTGGTGTTCGACCGCTACAGCGACAGCGATTTCAAGTTCGTCACCATCGGCGTGGACGGCGCCGTGCAACTGGGCCACTTCACGGCCCGGGCGGGCTGGGTCGTCGACCGAAGCGCCACGGCGACCATCGCGGCCGGGACGGACCACACGTTGGCGATGACGCTCAAGGGCTCCACGGTCAGCGTGACGCTCAACGGCGCGCTGGTCATGAGCCATGCTTACAACGCGCTGGTCACCGACGGCGACCTGGGGCTGCTGTCGCGCGGCGGCACGAGCCGCATCGACACCGTGACGGTCAGGACCGACGACGTGCGCTTGGCGGCACCACCGGCCGCGTTGCAGGCCATGCAGACGGCGGAGGCGACGCGGGCCGTGACGGCGCAGGCGGCCACCGACCGGGCCGGGCTGGCGTCTTCCCGCCCGGCGGCACTACGGGTGGAAGCGCTGGACCCGGCCGCCATCGGGCCGCTGGTCGACGCGGCGCTCGAGCGGCTCGCGCTGGAAGCCACGCCGTGGCAGATGGCGCTGCTGCGCGAGGTGCCGATCGACATTGACGACCTGCCCGGTGCCATGCTCGGCACCGTGCGCGATGGCCGGATGGCATTGGACGTCGATGCGGCAGGGTGGGGCTGGTACCTGGACCCGACGCCGGACGAGGACAGCGAGTTCGACGAGAACGGCCAGGCCGTGCGGCGCGAAGCCATGGGCCGCATCGACCTGCTGTCGGTGCTGTTGCACGAGTTCGGCCATGTGCTCGGCCACGAGCACGACGAGGACGGGGCGATGGCCGAGCGGCTGCAGGCCGGCCAGCGCTTCGTGTCCTTCGACGCCGCTGCGCCGACAGAGATGATCGAGCCAGCCGCCGCTGGCCAGCCCGCGGGCACGTCCGCGCCCGCACCCGCGCCCGCACCCGAGCCGTTCTGGTGGCCCGGTCAGGCGGCGGGCGTCGGCGAAGCCAACCCGCGCCCGGTGGGGACGGCCGAAGCCCCCCGGATCGATTGGTCCGTCGCGTTGCCGGTCCATTCCGCGTCGAACGCCGGCGAGCGCCGCGGCGCCGACCTGGTCAAGGCCTCTGCCGGCTGGCAGGACCGTTTCGTCAACAATCTGGTCGCCACGCCCGAGCGGCTGTCGCCGAATGCCGCCATGCGGCTGAACGTTCCGCTCGGCGCTCGGCCGAGTTCGCTGTGACACGAAGAAAACAGAGAAGACTCACCTAGGACCGATGATGCCCAAGCAACTCCTGATCTACGAATCCGCGATTCCCGTGTCCCACGCGCGCCATGGGGGCGCTTCGGTCGAACCGAGCGACAGCTACGCATTCACCGCGGGCGTGAACGCCGTCCCGCTGATGGCGGTCGAGTTGGTGCGTGCCGCCACCGAGTACGCGATCGTCTTCGCGCAGGCCGGCGAGGAAGTGCTTCCCGCTGCCGTGCTGGGCGTGCGGCAGGACCAGAATCTGTACCTGTCGAGCGACGGGCGCTGGAACGCAACCTACGTGCCGGCCTTCATCCGCCGCTATCCCTTCGTGTTCTCGACCAGCCAGGACGGGCGCACCCTGACGTTGTGCATCGACGAGTCCTTCGGCGGCCTGAACCGCGAAGGTCGCGGGCAGCCGCTGTTCACCGGCGACGGCAAGCCGACGGCGTACGTGGACAACGTGCTGGCCTTCATGAAGGACTACCAGGCGCATTTCGAGCGCACCAAGCGCTTCGGCGCGCGCTTGCGCGAACTCGGCCTGCTGGAGCCGATGCAGGCGCAGGTCACCGCGCCCGACGGCCAGAAGACCTCTGTGGGCGGCTTCCAGGTGGTGTCGCGCGCCAAGTTGCGCGACCTCGCGCCCGAGCAGATCTCCGCGATGGCCAAGACGGACGAGCTCGAACTCGTCTATCTGCACCTGTATTCGATGCGTAACTTCGTCGAGATCAAGGACCGTTTCGTGAGCAGCCTGGCAGCCGGCAGCCCGGCGGCGGAGGCGGCGACGGCCGATGGCGTCGGCGATGCCGCGGCAGCGGGCGTCGAGCCGGCTGGCGCCGCGACGGCGGCCACCGACGCGTGAGCCCGCTGGCGTTCCGGCGGCGCTGCATGCCGCCGGCTCGGAAGCGCGCGTGGTGAGCATGGCAGCGGTCCATTCGATCGCCGAGGACGCCGCCGGCCGCGCCGAAGCGATGCTGTGGTCGCGCTTCGCCGCGCCGTCCGACGCTGCGGATCTCCGCGCCAGTTGGCTGTCGTTGCTTGCCCTGAGGCTGGGCCGGACACGCGCGGCGCTGCTGTTGTGGGCCGACGATGCCCCGGGCAGCTTCGCGGTCGCCGCTGCCTGGCCGGATCCGCAGCGCGACCTGCAGTACCTGGGTCCGACGGCGCAACGCGCGCTCCTGGAGCGCCGCGGCGTGGTCGGCTCGTCGGCGGGTGAACTGCCGTCCCCCGACGGCTCCGCGCAGATCGCCTATCCCGTGGAGTCCGGCGGCGAGCTGCTCGGTGCGGTGGTGCTCGACCTGGGAGCCGGTCCGCGCGACGACCTGCAGCAATGCCTGCGACAGGTTCACTGGGCCAGCGGCTGGCTGCTCGAGGGCGTGCATGCGCAGCGGCTGCGCGAGCGCGAGCAGGCGCTCGATCGGGTCCACCGCTACAACCGCCTCATGGCCACCGCGCTGCAAGAGCGCAGCCTGAGTGCGGCGGCTCAGGCCGTGGCTGCGGAGATCGCCATCCGGTTGGCCTGCGATCGGGTGTCGGTCGGCTTCGTCGATGGCCGCCGCGTCGTGCCGGTGGTGCTGTCCAACACCGCGAGCTTCGACGCTCGCTCGGACTTGGTGCGCACGCTGGGCGACGCGATGGACGAGGCGTTGGACCTCGGCGTCGCGTTGCAGTTCCCGGTGCCCGAAGGCGACGAGATGGGCGTGATGGTGCATCGCGACGCGGCGCGCCGGCTGGGCATCGCGGCGATGCTGTCGGTCCCGCTGATGCACGATGCCCGCACCGTCGGCGTGCTGACGCTGGAGCGCGCGGACGGGCCGGCGTTCACCGCTGCCGAGCGGGCCGAGCTCGAGGATGTCGCCCCGCTGCTGGGTGCCGCGTGGGGGCCGCGGCGTCAGCAAGAGCGGCCTTGGTGGTCGAAGGCGCGGGAGGCCGTCGCCGCGGCGGCGCATGCGATCGCCGGACCGCGGCGGCCGGGGCTGAAGCTGGTGATGCTCGCGCTGATGCTTTGCGCCGCCGCGCTCGCCTTGGTCGATGCGCCGCACCGGGTCACGGCCCGCACCGTGGTGGAGGGCGCCACGCAGCTCGCCACGGCCGCGCCTTTCGACGGCTATCTGGCGGAAGGCTTCGTGCGGGCGGGCGACATGGTGCGCGCTGGCCAACCCATGGCGCAGCTCGACCGGCGCGACCTGGAACTGGAACGCGCGCGCTGGGCGGCCGAGCTGGAGCAGCTGCGGCGCAGGCATCAGGTCGCGATGGCCCAGGGCGACCGTGCCGCCACCGGCGTGCTGGCGGCGCAGATGCTGCAGACGCGTGCGCAGCTGGACCTGGCGGCGGAGAAGCTGGCTCGATCGACGCTGCTGGCGCCCCACGACGGCATCGTGGTCTCGGGCGATCTCAGCCAGAGCATCGGGACGCCGGTGGAGCAAGGCAAGGTGTTGTTCGAGGTGGCGCCGCTGGACGGTTTCCGCGTGGTGCTGCAGGTGGACGAGCGCGACATCGCCTACATGGCGGCCGGCCAGCGCGGCGAGCTGGTGCTGTCGAGCCGACCGGGTCGACCGCTGCCCTTCGTGGTGAGCCGGATCACCCCGGTGGCGACGCAGCAGGACGGGCAGAACGTGTTCCGTGCCGAGGCCCGCATGGACGAGCTCGCCACGGGCCTCAGGCCAGGCCTGGAAGGCGTGGGCAAGGTCGCGGTGGGCGAGCGCCCGCTACTGTGGTTGTGGACGCACCGGTTCACCGGCTGGCTGCGCCTCGCGCTCTGGACATGGATGCCGTGAGCGCATGAGCGCCCGGACCACGCTCAGCCCACAGTGGTATCGGGTCGCCCCATTGAAGCTGCGGCTGCCGGCGCACGCGCGCCTGCACCGGCACCACTACCGTGGCGATCCTTGGTATCTGCTTCAGGATCCGGCCTCGGGCCGTGTGCATCGCTTCTCGCCAGCGGCTCGGCTGCTGCTGGCCGCCCTGGACGGGCAGCGCAGCGTGGACGATGCCTGGCGCCTGGCCTGCCGGCGCCTCGGCGAGGGCGCGCCGACGCAGGACGAGGTGCTGCAGGTGCTCTCGCAATTGCACTCGGCCGATCTGCTGGTGGGGGAAACGCCTTCGGACGCGCTGGAGGTCTTCGAGCGTGGCCAACGGGCGACGGCGGCGCGGCGCCGGCGCAGCTGGGCCAACCCCATGGCGCTTCGCGTCCCGTTGTGGGACCCAGGGCGTTTCCTCGACCGCCATGCGGGGCTGTGGCGAGTCGTCTGGGGGATGCCTGGGATGCTGGTCTGGCTGGCGGTGGTGTTGCCCGCCCTGATCCTGCTGCCCTCGGATTGGTCGGCGCTGACCCGCAACCTGTCGGACCGCGCGTTGGCGCCGGACAACCTGCTCCTGCTCGCGCTGGCCTTCCCGGCGATCAAGTGGCTGCACGAGATGGGCCACGCGACGGCCACGCGCCATGGCGGCGGAGAGGTGCACGACATGGGGCTGATGCTGCTCGTGCTGATGCCGGTGCCGTACGTGGACGCCAGCGCCTCCACCGTGCTGCGCTCGAAGTGGCGCCGCGCGATGGTGGGCGCGGCGGGCATGCTCGCCGAGCTCTTCGTGGCGGCGCTGGCCTACTACACCTGGCGCACGCTGGAGCCGGGCCTGGCGCGCGCGGTGTGCTTCAACCTGATGCTGGTGGCGGGCGTGTCGACCATCGTCTTCAACGGCAACCCGCTGCTTCGCTTCGACGCGTACTACATCCTGTCCGACCTGGCCGAGATCCCGAACCTGGCGCAGCGCGCCAGCCGCCACTGGGCGTGGCTGGGCGAGCGCTACCTGCTGCGCCTGCGCGACAGCGAGCCGCCGCCCGCGGCGCCCGGCGAGCGCGCCTGGTTCGTGCTGTACGGCGCCGCTTCGTTCGTCTACCGGATGGTGGTGATGCTGGGCATCGCGCTGTTCGTGGGCACGCAGTTCTTCTTCATCGGCGTGCTGCTGGCGGCATGGACCGTGGTGTCGGGGATCGTGCTGCCGGTGCTGAAGATCGTGCGGCACGTCTTGGGGCACTCGGCGCTCGCGCCCCGCCGCCCGCGCGTGGTGGCGAGCGGGCTGCTCGCGGCGGCGGTCTTCGCGGCACTGGTGGGATGGGTGCCGCTGCCCCACCGGGCGCGCGCGGAGGGCATCGTGTGGATGCCCGAGGACGCCACGCTGCGCGCGGGTACGGCCGGCTTCGTGCGGGCGGTCGAGCGGCCCGCCGGACAGGCGGTGGCGGCGGGCGACATCGTCGTGCGCAGCCACGACCCGGCGCTGGAGGCCCAACTGCGCAGGCTCGAGGGGCGGGTGGCCGAACTCGAGGCGCGCCACGCCGAGGCCTTCGTGAAAGACCGCACCCAGGCGCAGGTGCTGGCCGAGGAGCTCGCCGCCGAACAGGCGGCGCTGCATCGCGAGAGAGAACGCTTCGCCGCGTTGCGGCTCCCGGCGCGAGCCGCGGGCATCTTCGTGCCGGTGGCTTCGGACGACCTGCCCGGGCGATGGCATCGCCAGGGCGAAGTGCTGGGCTACGTGCTGGGGCGCGTGGAGCCCGTGGTGCGAGTGGTCATCACGCAGGCCGAAGCCGACTTGGTGCGTGCCGCCACGCGCGGCGTCCTGCTTCGGCTGGCCGACAGCGTCGACGAGGTGCATGCCGGCCGCATCGTGCGCGAGGTGCCGGCGGGCGCGGCCGAGGTGCCCAGCCGCGCGTTGGTCATGGGCGGCGGCGGCGCGCTGATGGCCGACCCGCGCGACCCGCAGGGCCGCCGCACGCTCGAGCGGGTCTTCGAGGTCGACGTGGCCTTCGACGCGCCGCCGCAGCGGGACGTGGCCTTCGGCCAACGGGTCTACCTGCGCTTCGACCTGGAAGACGCGCCGCTGGCCACCCAGCTGTGGCTGCTGGGCCGGCGGCTGTTCCTGAGCCGCTTCGACGTCTAGCCGGCGCCACGACCCGCATGAACAGTCTCGCCGGCCTTCGCCTGCGCCCCGATGACCTCGCCACGGGCCGGCCCTACGCCGAGCGTGACGAGCGCGAACCCAGCGGCTTGGACGATGCGGCCATGGCGGCGTGGCACGGGCTGCTCTTGCCGCTGGCGCGTCCGCTCCGGCTGCGCGAGCGCCAGGCGCGCCGGATCGTGCGTCGCACGGCCGCGGCCGGCGCGGCGCTGGATGCCTTGGACGATGCGCAATTGCGCACGCGTGCCCTGCGGTTGGGCCGCGAGATCCGCCGGCGCGGCTTCCGTGCCGAGCCGGTCGCGCAATGCTTCGCCGTCGTGCGCGAAGCGGGCCGGCGCGCGCTGGGCCGCCCGCACTACGACAGCCAGGTGGCGGCCGGCTGGGGACTGGTGCGCGGCGCGCTGGTGGAAATGGCCACCGGCGAAGGCAAGACGTACGCCGCCACGCTGGCCGCGGTCACGGCCGCGCTGGCCGGGCTGCCGGTGCACGTGATCACCGTCAACGACTACCTCGCCGAGCGCGATCGCGCCGGGCTCGCGCCGCTCTATGGCTTCTTCGGCCTGTCGACGGCCTTCATCGCGCACGCCGCCACGCGCGAGGAGCGGCGCGCACTGTACGGTCGCCAGGTCGTCTACTGCAGCAACAAGGAGTTGTCCTTCGACTACCTGCGGGACCGGGCCGCGCTGCGGGAACGCTCGAGCCCGTTGCACGCGGCAGTCGACCGGGCCGCCGGCGCGCCGGCCACGCCACCGGTGCTGCGCGGGCTCGTCTTCGCCATCGTCGACGAGGCCGACAGCATCTTCATCGACGAGGCGCGCACGCCGCTCGTGCTCTCCGCGCAGCGGGACGACCGAGCCGAAGCCGAACGCTGCGCCGTGGCGCTCGCGCAAGCCTACCGGCTGTCGATCGGCCGCGATTTCAGGGTGGACGCCGCCGAACGCCGCATCCGGTTGGGTCCTGGCGCCGGCGCCGCGTTGTCGCTGGACGAGGACGAGCCGGCCGGCTCCCCCTTCGCTTCGGCGCGACAGCGCGAAGAGGCGGTCGAGCAGGCGCTCGCGGCGCTGCATCTCTATTTGCGCGATCGCCACTACGTGGTCGTCGACGGCAAGGTGCAGATCGTCGACGAGTCCACCGGCCGGGCGATGCCGGACCGCGCCTGGGAGAACGGCCTGCAGCAGATGGTCGAAGCCAAGGAAGGCCTGGAGCCGACCGGCGCGCGCGAGACACTCGCCCGCATCACCTACCAGCGGCTCTTTCGCCGCTACCTGCACCTGTGCGGCATGACCGGCACCGGGACCGAAGTGGCAAGCGAGATCGGGCGTGTCTACGGGCTGCCGGTGGTTCGGGTGCCGCTGCACCGGCCCTCGCGGCGTCGGATGCTCGCGGCGCGATGCCTGCCCGATGCGGCGGCGAAATGGGCGGCGGTGGCCGACGCGGTGGCGCAAGCGGCGCTGCAGGAAGGCAGGCCGGTGCTGGTGGGCACCCGCACCGTCGAGGCCTCCGAGGCGCTGTCGGCGGTGCTGGCAGCACGAGGGATCGAGCACGTCGTCCTCAACGCCAAGCAGGACGGCGACGAGGCCGCCATCATCGCGCGGGCCGGCGAACCGGGCCGCGTCACGGTGGCGACCAACATGGCCGGACGCGGCACCGACGTCGCGCTGGCCGAAGGCGTCGAAGCCGCCGGCGGGCTGCACGTCGTGCTGACCGAATTCCACGAATCGCGCCGCGTCGACCGCCAACTGTACGGCCGCGCCGCGCGCCAGGGCGACCGCGGCAGCGCGCAGGCAATCGTCGCGCTGGACGACGAATTGTTCCAGACCTACGTGCCTGGCGCCTGCGGCTGGCTGGGGCCGGGCGCGCGAGCGCAGCCTTGGGCCACGTGGGTCCTCCCGATGCTGCGCTGGCTGGCACAATCCGCCGCCGAGCGTCGCCACCGCGCCACGCGCACCGCCAGCTTGCGTCACGACCGCCGCATGTCGCGCATGCTGGCTTTTGCAGGAAGATGCGAATGACCGTTCCACGGGCCGGACTTCCGGACTGTTCCAGCGCTGCCCCCGCTGCGCGGGCCGCTCGTGCTGTTCAAGATCGTCCGCCGCGCGAGGCCCTCGGCGTGGTCGCCGTGGTCGCCACCTTCGTCTTGGTGTCGCCCGCGGCCGCGCAATCCGGCTTCGATTGCCTGATCGAACCGACCCAGGTCGTCGACGTGCGCATGCCGGTCGATGGCGTGATCTCCAGCGTCGCCGTGCAGCGCGGCGACCCGGTTCGAAAGGGTCAGGTGCTGGTCGAACTGCAGTCGAATCTCGAGCGCGCCGGGCTCGAAGCAGCCCGTTACCGCATCCGCATGGAAGGCGCGATCACGTCGGCGCGCAACCGGGTCGACTATTCGACGCGCAAGCTCGCCCGGTTGAACGACCTGCATCAGCAGAGCTTCGCGTCCGCCCAGGCGCGCGACGAAGCGGACGCCGAAAAGCGCTTGGCGGAGTCCGAACTGCAGACGGCGCTCGAAGCCCGCGAGATGGCGCGGATCGAGTTGCGCCGCGTGGAGGAAAGCGTGGCGCTGCGCACGGTGGCCTCGCCCTTCGACGGCGTCGTCGTCGACCGGTTGCTCAACCCGGGCGACCTTGCCGAATCCGGCGCCGGGCGCAAGGCGGTGCTGAAGGTGGCGCAGATCGACCCGCTGAAGGTCGACGTGGTCATGCCGGCCGCGCTCTTCGGCAGCGTGAAGCCGGGGACGCGCGCCGGCGTGACGCCCCTCGGCACGAGCAGCGCGAACCGCCTGACCGCGGTGGTCGTCAAGGTCGACAAAGTGGTGGACGCCGCCAGCGGGACCTTCGTCGCACGGCTGGAGCTGCCCAATCCGCGGCATGCGGTGCCCGGCGGCATCCGGTGCTCGGCGCAAATCGAGGGCGTGGCGGCGCCAGTCTCCGCCCCCGTCCCCGGCCCCGGCCCCGGCCCGGGCTCCAGCCCGCCGGCCCGAGCGGTCCGCCCGGTGCCGATTCCCTGAACCCGATCGCGCGAGTCCGAAGGGGACACGAAAGCGGGAGCGTTCTCGGGTCGCGGTTCAGCCCCGCCAGGCCGGCGGCCGCTTGCCCAGGAACGCCGAGATGCCTTCGCCCGCTTCGCGCGCGAACAGCCCTTCCACGAATTCCTCGCGCTCGGCGTCGAGCTGCGCCTCGAGCGGTGCGGACGCCGCCGAACGCGCCAGCCGCTTGATGCGCGCGATGGCCTCGGCCGGGCCGTCGGCCAGCCGCGCCGCGCGCTCCGCACCGGCCTGCACGGCGGTCCCGGTCGGCGCCAGCGCGTTCACCACGCCCAGCGCGTGCAGGCGCGCGGCCGGCAGCGTGCCGCCCTCCAGCAGCATCTCCAGCGCGGTCTGCCGCGGCAGCAGCCGCATCGCGGACCAGGTCCCGCCGCCATCGGGCGACAGGCCGACGCGCACGTAGGACATCGCGAACTTCGCGTCCTCGGCGGCCACGATCAAGTCGCAGGCCAGGGCCAGCGAGCACCCGGCCCCGGCGGCGGCGCCCTCGACCGCCGCCACCACGGGGCGCGGGTAGGCGGCGATCGCCCGTATCCAGCGATGCAGTCCTTCGATGCTTTCGCGTTGCTGCGCGGGCGGGCGCTCGCGGTTGGCCAGCAGCCGGTTCAGATTGCCGCCGGCGCAGAACGTGGTGCCCTCGCCCGCCAGCAGCACCGCGCCGATGCCGGGGTCGTGCGCGGCGTTGGCGAGCGCCTGTGCGCCTGCGGCGTACATCTCGGGCGCCAGGGCGTTGCGCGCGGCAGGGTTGCGGATGGTCAGGCGCAGCACGCGCCCGTCGCGCGCCACGTCCAGGGTCGGGGGGGTGGGGGTCTGGTCCATCGGCCGATGCTATCAGCGGCGCCCCGTGCACCGCCATCCGGGCGGCGTGGCGGCCCGGCGCGGCGGACACGCAAGCGCTATCCTCGGGCTTGCCGGCGCGGAACGCGCGCCAGGACATGGAGGCGTGCGCGTGGAGACCATCGAGAAGATCCGCAAGACCGATGACGAATGGCGTGCCGAGTTGCCGGCCGCCGCCTACACGGTGTTGCGCCGCGAAGGCACCGAGCGGCCCTGGACCAGCCCGTTGAACGACGAGAAACGCCAAGGCGCCTTCGCCTGCGCCGGGTGCGGACTGGAACTGTTCACCGCGGACATGAAGTTCGACAGCGGCACCGGCTGGCCCAGCTTCTTCGACGTCATCCCCGGCCGGGTGGCCACGCGCACCGACTTCAAGCTGCTGCTGCCGCGCACGGAATACCATTGCGCCCGCTGCGGCGGGCACCACGGCCACGTGTTCAAGGACGGGCCGGCACCGACCGGCTTGCGCTACTGCAACAACGGCGTGGCGCTGCGCTTCGTGCCGGCCTGACCGGCACGCCAACCAGGCAAGGACGACGATGGGTGCGACGGATCGAGCGGGGCTGCGCGACGCGGGCCTGGACGACAAGTACGAGACGGCCGCCGGCGCGGTCTACCTGACTGGCACGCAGGCGCTGGTGCGCCTGCCGCTGATGCAGCAGCAACGCGACGCGCGCGCGGGTCATCGCACCGCCGGCTACGTGTCCGGCTACCGCGGCAGTCCGCTGGGCGGCTACGACCAGGCCCTGCAGAAGGCGTCCAAGACGCTGGACGCGCATCACGTCAAGTTCGTGCCCGGCCTGAACGAGGACTTGGCCGCGACCGCCATCTGGGGCACCCAGCAGGCCAAGCTCTTCCCCGGGGCGAAGTACGACGGCGTCTTCGCGCTGTGGTACGGCAAGGGCCCGGGCGTGGACCGCTGCGGCGACGTCTTCCGCCATGCCAACCAGGCCGGCACCGCGCCGTTGGGCGGCGTGCTGGCCTTGGCCGGCGACGATGTGGGCGCCAAGAGCTCGACCGTGGCGGCCCAGACGGACTTCATCTTCCACGCGGTGGGCATGCCGGTGCTGGCGCCGGCCGGCGTGCAGGACTACCTCGACCTGGGGTTGCACGGCTTCGCGATGAGCCGGTTCTCGGGGTTGTGGGTGGGCTTCAAGTGCGTCACCGACACGGTCGAGAGCGGCGCGGTGGTAAAGGTCGACCCGGACCGCCCCCGCATCGTGTTGCCCGAGGGCGTCGAGATGCCCCCGGGCGGGCTGAACATCCGTTGGCCGGAAGAACCCATCCCGAAGCTGGAGGAACGGCTTTCGCGCTTCAAGCTGCCGGCCGCGCTGGCCTACGCGCGGGCCAACCGCCTGGACCGGGCGACCTGGAACACGCCGCAGGCCCGGTTGGGCATCGTGTCCACCGGCAAGGCCTGGCTGGACACCATGCAGGCGCTGGCCGACCTGGGGCTGGACGAGGCGGCCGCTCGCGCGCTCGGCATCGCGGTCTACAAGGTGTCGATGCCCTGGCCGCTGGAGCCGGAAGGCATCCGCGCCTTCGCCGAGGGCTGCGAAGAGGTCGTCGTCGTCGAGGAGAAGCGCTCGCTCGTCGAGGCGCAACTCAAGGACATCCTCTATCCGCTGCCGCGCCGCCCGCGCGTGCTCGGCAAGACGGGAGAGGACGGCCGGCCCTGGATCCCCGAGCACGGCGAGCTTTCGCCGGCGCTGGTGGCCGGGTGGCTGGCGCAGCGCATCGCACGCCTGACCGGCGGCGAGTTGCCGGCGCGCATGCGCCAACGCCTGGACGAGCTCGAGGCCAAGGCCCGCCCTGGCGGCAAGACCTTCGAGGTGATCAACCGCATCCCGTATTTCTGTTCGGGCTGCCCGCACAACACCTCGACGCGGGTTCCCGAAGGCAGCCGAGCGCTGGCCGGCATCGGCTGCCACTACATGGCGCAGTGGATGGGTCGGTCCACCGACACCTTCACCCACATGGGCGGGGAGGGCGCGTCCTGGGTGGGGCAGGCCCCCTTCGTCGACACCGCCCACGTCTTCCAGAACCTGGGCGACGGCACCTACAACCACTCGGGTTCGCTGGCGATCCGCCACGCGGTCGCCACCAAGACCAACATCACCTACAAGATCCTCTTCAACGACGCCGTGGCGATGACCGGCGGCCAGTTGCACGAGGGACAGCTGACGCCGCAGGCGATCGTGCGGCAGGTGGCGGCCGAAGGCGTGGCGCGCATCGTGGTGGTCACCGACGAGCCGGACAAGTATCCCGCGGGCTATTTCCCCACCGACGTGCCGGTCCGCCACCGCTCCGACCTCGACGCGGTGCAGCGCGAGCTGCGCGACGTGGTGGGCGTGACGGTGCTGGTGTACGACCAGACCTGCGCGTCCGAGAAGCGCCGCCGCCGCAAGCGCGGGACCTTCGCCGATCCGGCCAAGCGCGCGTTCATCAACGAGGCGGTGTGCGAGGGTTGCGGCGACTGCAGCGTCAAGTCCAATTGCGTGTCGATCGAGCCGGTCGAGACCGAGTTCGGCCGCAAGCGGGCGATCAACCAGTCCTCCTGCAACAAGGACTTTTCCTGCGTGGAGGGCTTCTGCCCGAGCTTCGTGACGGTGGAAGGCGGACGGCTGCGCCGCGGCAAGGCCGCGGGGCAAGGCACGACGCCGGGCGGCGAGACACCAGGCGGCGAGCGGCCAGGCGGCGAAACGCCAGGCGGCGCGGCCCTGCCGGCCTTGCCCGAGCCGCAGCGCCCGGCCATTCCGGCCGAAGGCTGGTCGCTGCTGGTCACCGGCATCGGCGGCACGGGTGTCGTCACCATCGGCCAGCTCCTGGGCATGGCGGCGCACCTGGAAGGCCGGCGCGTCTCGGTGCTGGACATGGCGGGCCTGGCGCAGAAGGGTGGGGCGGTGACGAGCTTCGTGCGTTTCGCCGAGGCAGGCACCGAGTTGTACGCGCCGCGCATCGGCACCGCCGCGGCGGATGCGTTGATCGGCTGCGACCTGGTGGTGAGCGCCGCGGCCGACACCCTGGGCCGGTTGCGGCCCGGACGCACCCGCGCGGTGGTCAATGCCGCCCGCATCCCCACGGCCGACTTCACGGCCAACCCCGACTGGCGCTTCCCGGGCAACAGCATGCAGGCCGCGATCGCTGCGGCGTGCGTCGACGACGGCGCGCGCTTCGTGGATGCGTCGCGACTCGCGACAGCGCTGCTGGGCGACGCGATCGCCACCAACCTGTTCATGCTGGGCCTGGCCTACCAGCAAGGGCTGGTGCCAGTGTCCGGGCAGGCCATCGATCGCGCGATCGCGCTGAACGCGGTGGCCGTCGAACAGAACCGCGCGGCGTTCGCCTGGGGCCGGCGCGCCGCGGTCGACATGGCCGCCGTGGAAGCCGTGGTGGCGCCGTCCCGCGCCGTGGGCGCATCGGCGCCGACCGGCGCCGGCGTCGTCGCGGGTGGAGCAGGGTCGAACGGACCGCGCTCCGGCCCGGCGCCCGTCGATCGCCGCTTGTCGCAGTCGCTGGACGAAGCGATCGCCCGGCGCGTCGACTTCCTCACCGACTACCAGGACGAAGCCTATGCCCGCCGCTACCTCGGCCTGGTGGAGCGCACCCGCGCGGCCGAGGCGGCTTCAGGGTCGCCCGCGTCCGGTGCCCGGCTGTCCGAAGCCGTCGCACGGGCCTTCTTCAAGCTGATGGCCTACAAGGACGAATACGAGGTGGCGCGCCTCTACACGAACGGCGCTTTCATCCAACGGTTGGCCGAGCAGTTCGAGGGCGACTACACCTTGCGCTTCCATCTCGCGCCCCCGCTGCTGGCCAAGCGCAACGACCGCGGCGAACTGGTCAAGCGCAGCTACGGGCCTTGGATGATGAAGGCGTTCGGCCTGTTGGCCCGCATGCGGCGCCTGCGCGGCACCGCCCTCGATCCCTTCGGCAAGACGGAGGAGCGACGGGCGGAACGCGCGCTGATCGACGAGTACGAAGCGACGCTCGACGGGCTGCTGCCCAAGCTGCACGCCCGGAACCTCGATCTCGTGGTCGCGCTGGCCGCGCTGCCGGACGACATCCGGGGCTACGGGCACCTCAAGGAGCGCGCCATGCAGGCGGCCGCACGGCGTCGCGCCGAACTGCTCGAGAAGATCGACGCGGCCGGGCAGGGCGCGGCGCAGGATCGGGCGATGCGGGTGATCCCCGTCGCACGCGCCGCGTCGGCCTGAGCGGGGGCGCCCGGCTACTGCCGCGGCGCCAGCAGTTCGGCCAGCAGGGCCGCCAGCTCGTCCGGCGTGGCCGGCTTGGCCAGGAAGCGCGTGAAGCCGGATTCGAGGGCGGCGATCCACTCGTCGCGATCCACCCTTCCGGTCAGGGCGATGATCGGCGTGTGGCGGAAGGCCGGGTCGTCGGCGAACGCCTGGGCCAGTTCGAAGCCGTCGCGGTGCGGCAGGTCGATGTCCGACAGGATCGCGTCGGGCCGGAATTCCAGTGCCGCGGCCACCGCGTGAGCGCCGTCGTGCACCTGTCGAACCGCGTATCCGAGCATCTCGAGCGTCAGGGCCAGGGCGGCGGCGCCTTCGATGTCGTCCTCGATCACGAGGACGCGCTGGGCGCTGGCGGACGAGGGCGGAGCCGGGCGGGCACCGCCCGCGGGGCGAACGGGGCTGGCATCGGGCCGCAAGGGCGGCGGGGCCGGGGAGTGGTCAGGGGCGTCATGTGCTTGCACGTCGTGCTCCCAATGCAGCGAGGATGCATCAACCAGCCTTGCGGCCGTGCCGTGTACATGGAACAGCAGGGCAAAAAAAAGGCCCGGTCGTGAACCGGGCCTTTCGGTCGGGCGGCCGCTGGGCCGCCTCGCCGGGCGTCGTCGACGCCCAGTGGATCCGCCGAAACTGGATCAGGCAGCCTTGCGCGCGGCGGCCGGGGCGGCCGGCGCAGCGGGACGCGGGGCGGCGACGCCAGCGGGGGTGGCGGCCTTGGTGGCAGCGCTCACGCCCTGCTCGGCCATCTCGACGATCTTGCGCGAGGCGCCGATGGCCTGCTCGTACGCGGTGCGCGAAGCGGCCAGCGAGTTCTTGGCGGCGGCGAAGACGGTCTCGCTGCCGGCCGGGGCGTTCTTGGCGGCGGCGTCCATCATCTCGACCACGTATTCCTGCGACTCGTCGACGTGCTTCTGCAGGAGCTCGGCGATCTCGCCGTTGGTCGTCGTGAAGATCTCGTACGCGTGCTTGGCGTAGGCCGTCGCCTTCTCGGTCGACGGCGCTTGCACGGCGAAGCCCTTGTCGAACACCTTGCCCGGCTCGACGGCCAGCATCGACTTGATCTGGGCAGTGGCTTCGGTCAGCGTGGCGCGGGCGGCCTGGACGTTCAGGTCCATCAGCTTGGTGGCGCCTTCGAGGGCCTTCAGGCCGACGTTGTGGGCGGTGTCGAGCAGCGCGCGCTGCGCCGCGACCAGTTGTTCGGTACCGTTGATCATTTTTAGGTTCCTGGGTCTGGAGGTCTGTCGAGGATCAGGCGCGTTGCTTGTACTGCGGCAGCGCACGAACGCGCAGCCTTCTTTTGTGCGATGCAACAGAGCGAATTCTCCGTATCCGTCGCCGCCCTGTCAAGAACTTTTTGTGCGCTGCACCATACGATCCCCGAAGCGGTCGGGAGCGGGTGCTAGACTGCGCGCCCTTCGCCGGGCCGACCGGCCCGCCGCCCGCCGAATGAAAGCCTTCTACAGCGACCGGTTCGTGTTGCCCCTGCCCCCGGGCCATCGGTTCCCGATGGACAAGTACCGGCTGCTGCGCGAACGCATCGCCGCCGGGTTGCCCGCGGTGTCGCTGCTCGAGCCCGACGCCGCCACCGACGGGCAACTGGCCCTGGCCCACACGCCGGATTGGATCGAGCGCCTGTCCTTGGGCCGGGTGACCACGCGGGAGCAACGCGCGATCGGCTTTCCGTGGTCGCCGGAGATGGTCGAGCGTTCCCGGCGCTCGGTCGGGGCCACCATCGCCGCCTGTCGTGCGGCCTTGGAGGACGGTGCCGCCGTGAACCTGGCGGGCGGCACGCACCACGCGCATGCGGACCGCGGCGAAGGCTTCTGCTGCTTCAACGACGTCGCCGTCGCCGCTCGCCTGATGCAAGCCGAGCGGAAGGCGCACCGGGTCGCGGTCGTCGACCTCGACGTGCACCGGGGTGACGGCACCGCGGCCATCCTGGCCGATGACGAGACCGTCTACACCTTGTCGATGCATGGCGAGCGCAACTATCCCTTCCGCGACGGTCCGCCCGGCGACTTGGACATCGCCCTGCCCGACGGCACGGCTGATGCGGCCTATCTGGAAGCACTGGACGAGGCGCTGGCGCGCTTGAGCACCGCATTCGCGCCGGACCTGATCATTTACTTGGCGGGCGCGGACGTCTACCGGGGCGACCGCCTGGGCCGGCTGGCCCTGACCCGGGAAGGCGTGGCCGAGCGTGACGCGCGCGTTTTCGCGCTGGCACGGCGGCTCGGGCTTCCGGTGGCGGTGGCCATGGGCGGCGGCTATTGCCCGCGCATCGACGAGATCGTCGACCTGCACTTCGGGACCGTGGCCGCCGCCGCAGCGCATGCCCGCGTCCATGCCGGCGACGACGCCGACCCCGACGCCGATGCGCACGGCTCCGGCGCGCCCGCAGAGGCACCGCGATGCAAAGCCCGGCCCTGACCGCGGGCCACCGCGCAGCGCTGGCTGCGCTGGCGCCACCGCTCTTCGTGGTCTTGTGGGCGACGGGTTTCATCGTCGCGCGCTACGGGCTGCCGCATGCACCGCCCCTGGCCTTCCTGGCGCTCCGCTTCGCGCTGGCCATCGCCGTCTTGCTGGTGATGGTCGTGCTGGCTCGGGCCCCCTGGCCGGACCGCGCGCAGGGGTGGCACCTCGTGGTGTCCGGCCTGCTGATCCAAGCGGGATACCTGTCCGGCGTGTGGTGCGCCATCGCGCTTGGCATGCCGGCGGGCGTGTCGGCGCTGATCGTGAACTTGCAGCCGATCCTCACCGCGGTGGCCGGCCCCTGGCTGGGCGAGCGCGTCACGCGGCGGCAATGGGCAGGCCTGCTGATGGGCTTCGCCGGTGTCGCGCTGGTGGTGGGCGACAAGATGAGCGCGCAGGGGCTGTCTGCCGTCACGGTGGGATTGTGCGTGCTGTCCCTGCTGTCGATCACCGCCGGAACGCTCTACCAGAAGCGCTACTGTCCGAGCTTCGACCTGCGCACCGGCAGCACCATCCAGTACGCGGCGTCGCTGGCCGTGGTGCTGCCGCTGTCGCTGTGGCTGGAACGCGGCGGCTTCGCCTGGAATGCCGAACTGCTGCTGGCCCTGGCGTGGTCGGTGCTGGCGCTGTCGGTCGGGGCCATCTTCCTGATGTTCGCGCTGATCCGGCGCGGCGCGGCGACCAAGATCGCCAGTCTCTTCTACCTGGTGCCGCTGGTGACGGTCGTGCTGGCGTGGCTGCTCTTCGACGAAGGCTTCACGCCGCTGGCAGCGGCCGGGCTGGTGATCACCACGGTGGGCGTGGCGATCGTTCAACGACGCTGAACCGCAGGAGGCGGCGACACGATGGGGCAGGGCAGCAGGCGGGAGGGCCGCGCCGCATGGCGGCACTTCGACCAGATCAGCACGCGGTGGCTCGACAACGACGCCTACGGGCATGTCAACAACGTCGTCTACTACGCGTGGTTCGACACCGCGGTGAACCGCTATCTGATCGATGGCGGCGTTCTGGACGTGCAGCAGGGCCCCGTCATCGGTCTGGTCGTCGAGACCCGATGCGAATACTTCGCGTCGGCGGCGTTCCCCGATACCATCCACGCCGGCCTGCGCGTGGCCCGCGTCGGCACGAGCAGCGTGCGCTACGAAGTGGCTCTGTTCCGCAACGACGACCCGGATCCGATCGCGCAGGGCCACTTCGTCCACGTCTACGTCGATCGTGCGTCGCGCCGGCCGGTTCCGTTGCCGAAAGCGCTGCGCGACGCGCTCGCCCCGCTGCGGGTCGACTCTCCGCTCCCCGAATCCAGATGAACGCTCCACGAGACCCTTCCGACCTGCACCGCCCGGTGGACGACGCGATCCGCTCGCGGCGCTCGATCCGTCGCTTCCTTCCCGACCCCGTGCCGCGCGAAGCCGTCGAGGAGATCCTCGAGGTGGCGCGCTGGGCGCCCTCGGGCACCAACACGCAACCCTGGAAGGTGCGTGCGGTGGCGGGCGAGCCGCTACAGGAGCTGTCGAGGCGGCTGACTTCGGCTTTCGACGATCCGCAGGCGGCACAGAAGTACGTGGACGAGTACGCCTACTACCCGACGCAGTGGGTCTCGCCGTACATCGATCGCCGCCGCAAGGTGGGCTGGGACCTGTACGGCCTGCTCGGCATCACCAAGGGCGACACGGCGCGCACGCACGCGCAGCATGGCCGCAACTACCGCTTCTTCGACGCGCCGGTCGGGTTGATCTTCACGATCGACCGGGTGATGCGCCAGGGCAGTTGGCTGGACTACGGCATGTTCCTGCAGAGCATCATGGTGGCGGCGCGCGCCCGCGGCCTGGACACCTGCCCGCAAGCGGCCTTCACGCCCTTCCATCGCGTGATCGGCGAATTCCTCGACTTCGCGCCGGAAGAGATGCTGGTCTGCGGCATGGCGTTGGGCTGGGCCGATCCCGATGCGGTGGAGAACACCTTGCGCACCGAGCGCGAATCCGTGACGGCGTTCACGCGCTTCGCGGGCTTCTGATCACCGCATCCGGAGAACGCCAGAAGGCCGGCGCGTCAATCGGCGCGTGCCGCTTGTCGGCGTTCATGTGGCATTCGGCGCACAAGCTTCGCATGCCAGAGAAGACAGGTTAAAAATGTCACTCAAGTAATTGAATCGGCCGGGTTATGGTTACACTCCGGCCGTAGCCGATAAGCGGGGTGGGGTAGTGACCGGATCGACCAAGAGCGTCTTCGCGGCGCTTGCGTGCGCGCTTGCGCTCGTTTTTTCTGCAGCACCTTCCCAGGCGACGGCGGCCGGCAGCGCTTCGGCCGCCAAAGCCAAGCCCAAGGCCAAGGCCGCGCCCGTGCGGGCGTCGGCCCCGAAGGCGCCCGCAGCGCGGTCGTCGGCCGTCGGTCGCAGCGCGAAATCGACCAAGCCGCAGGCGCTCGGCAAGGCCGACGCCGGCATGCGCGTGCGTGGGACGCCGTTGGCGCGTGCAGCGCAGCCGGCCCGCGTGGTCCGGACCGTCGCGCTGTCGGCCGCGCCCGCCGCGTCGCGCGTGAGCGTGCGTGGTGCGCGCCGCGGTGCTCGCATGATGCATGCGGATTTCGTCGCGGCGCCCACCTCGATCGGTGCCGCCATCGGCCTCAAGGCCACCGACGACCCGCTCGCGCTGCATTCGTCCGTCGCGTTCGTCGTCGACCAGGACAGCGGCGAGACGCTCTTCGAGAAGAACAGCCAGGCCGTCCTGCCGATCGCCTCGATCACCAAGCTCATGACCGCGCTGGTCACGGTGGACGCGCGCCTGCCGCTCGGCGAGATGATCGAGGTCACCGACGCCGAGATCGACACCGAGAAGCACACGCGGTCCCGCTTGGCCGTCGGTACGCGCCTGACGCGCGGCGAGATGCTGCACCTGGCGTTGATGGCGTCGGAAAATCGCGCCTCGCACGCGCTGGGCCGCACCTATCCCGGTGGCCTGCCGGCCTTCGTGGCCGCGATGAACGCCAAGGCACGCGCCCTGGGCATGCACGACACGGTCTACAACGACCCGACCGGCCTGTCCAGCCGCAACCAGTCCAACGCACGCGACCTCGTCAAGCTGATGCGCGTCGCGTACGAGCATCCGATCATCCGCGAGTACTCCACCGCCAGCGACCTCACGGTCGACACCGGTCACCGCGTGGTGACCTTCCGCAACACCAACCGGTTGGTGCGCGAGAACGCCTGGGACATCGGGATGCAGAAGACGGGCTTCATCAATGAAGCCGGCAACTGCCTGGTGATGCAGGCCCGCATCGACGACCGTCGCGTCTGGGTGGTGCTGCTCGACGCGCACGGCGGCGCGGCGCGCGCCACCGACGCGTGGCGCCTGCGCCGCTTCATCGGCGGCGAGCTGCGCAACTTCTCGACCTTGAAAGTGCGCTCGCCAGCCTGACGCGGCGAGGGCCGCGCTTCAGTGGCCCGACTCGCCTTCCTCGAAGCCGAGCGCTTCGGAGATCTGCGTCGCGGTCGAGCACATCTGGTCGATCCAATCGTCCTGCACGAAGTCGGCCGGTGCCGAGATGGACAGCCCGGCCACCAATTTGCCGGTGTCGTCTCGGATGCCGGCCGCGATGCAGCGCACGCCGAGCTCCAGCTCCTCGTTGTCGCGGGCGTAGCCACGGGCCCGAACCAGCGCCAGCTCGCGCTCGAGCTGGGACAGGTCCGTGATGCTGTTGCGCGTGTGTCCGGCCAGGGCGGTGCGCGTGGCGTACGCGCGGACCTGGCGGACGTCGTCGGCCGCCAGGAACAGCTTGCCCACCGAGGTGAGGTGCAACGGCGCACGGCCGCCGACCGCGCGGACCACCTGCATGCCGCTGCGCTCGGAGACGGCGCGCTCGATGTAGACGATCTCGTCGCCCTGGCGCATCGATAGGTTGACCGGCTGGCCCGTGGCGCGGTGCAGCTCCCGCATCGGGCCGAGCGCCGCGTCGCGGACGTTCAGCCTGGACTTGACCAGGTTGCCGAGCTCCAGCAGGCGCATGCCGAGCTGGTAGCTGCCCGGCTCGGTGCGATCCACGAAGCGGGCCGTCACGAGATCGTTGAGGATGCGATGCGCCGTCGACGGGTGCAGCCCGGTGCCTTGCGAAAGCTCCTTCAGGCTGACCGGATCCTGGTGCCCCGCGAGAGCGTCCAGCAACGACACCATCCGCTCGATGACCTGGATTGCGGTCTTCTGGGTGACCGGTCTTGCTTCCTCGTCGCGTGCCATCGCCATCTGGTGTGAGTCCCGCGGGCGAGGTGCCGGAAGGCGCCGCCGCGCCCGGCTGCATTCCTCGATCATATCCCAGATCGTGAAATGCCGGCCGCTTGGGCTACAGCCGGCGTGCACGCGGCGCCACGCGGCCGGCGGTCGACTCGTGGAAGAATGCGTCGATCGCAGGCCGAGGAGGGGCGCAATGAGCACGGAAGACGATCGAAGCGGCCCGGCGTCGCCGCGGCCGTCGGCGCATGGCGTCGGCGACGCGTCGCCGATGGAGTTGCGCGTGCGTGCGCTCGATTCGCTGCTGGTGGACAAGGGCTATGTCGATCGCGCGGCGCTGGACGCCCTGATCGAGACCTACGAGTCGCGCATCGGCCCGCGCAATGGAGCGCGCGTGGTGGCCCGCGCCTGGACCGACGCCGCATACCGAGGTCGGCTGCTGGACGACGCGACCCAGGCCATCGCCGAGCTGGGCTTCGGTGGCCGCCAGGGCGAGCACATGGTCGCCGTGGAGAACGCTCCTGGGCTGCACAATTTGGTGGTCTGCACGCTCTGCTCTTGTTACCCGTGGCCCGTGCTCGGCTTGCCGCCCGGCTGGTACAAGTCGGCGCCCTACCGATCGAGGGCCGTGCAGGATCCGCGGGGCGTGCTGCGCGACTTCGGCCTGGCGCTGCCGGCCGACACGGCCGTCCGGGTCTGGGATTCCACCGCGGAGATCCGCTACCTGGTGATCCCGCAGCGGCCCGCGGGCACCGAGGGCTGGGACGAGGCGCGGCTCGCCGGGCTGGTGACGCGCGACTCGATGATCGGCACGGGCTTGGCGCGCGGCCCGAACGAGGTGGCGGCATGAACGGCGCCCAGGACATGGGCGGCATGCACGGCTTCGGGCCGGTGCGCCCCGAGCCGAACGAGCCGGCCTTCCACGCCGCATGGGAGCGGCGCGCCTTCGCGTTGACGCTGGCGATGGGCGCCACCGGCGCGTGGAACCTGGACCTGACCCGGGCGACGCGGGAAAGCCTGCCGCCGGCCCGCTACCTGGCCAGCAGCTACTACGAGATCTGGCTGGCGGCGCTGGAAGCCCTGCTGGTGCGCCAAGGCTTGGTCGAGCAGGACGAACTCGCCGACGGCGGGGCCCGGGTGCCTGCCGTGCCGGTCGCCCGCGTGCTCCGAGCCGATGCGGTCGACGCGGTGTTGTCGCGCGGCAGCCCGACCGTGCGGCCGGCCGAGCGGCCGGCGGCGTTCGAGATGGGCCAGCACGTGCGCACGCGCAACCTGAACCCGTCCGGCCACACCCGCTTGCCGCGCTACGCGCGCGGCCGCCACGGCCGCATCGTCGCGCTGCACGGCGCCCACGTGTTCGCCGACGCGCATGCGCGGGGGGAAGGGGACGCGGCGGCGTGGCTCTACACGGTCGAGTTCGACGCGCGCGAGTTGTGGGGGCCCGACACCACCGCCACGACGGTGCGAATCGACTGCTGGGAACCTCATCTGGAAGCGACCCAGGCCGCCGACGACCGCGGAACCGCCCCGCCTTGACAGCCAAGGCCGCGTGGCCGACAGTTGCCGTGGCCAGAACGAGCGCCGCACGCGATGCGACGAGGCTCGCGTAGAGGAGACGATCCGATGACCCGCCTGAACACCCCCATGGACCCTCCGGGCAAGGCGCCCGCCCCCCCGATTCCGGCGGCGCAGCCCTTGCTGCCGCCGCTGCGAACCGTGTCCGTCGGGGCGCCGCTGCGTTGGCTCGGCGCCGGTTGGGCGGACCTGGCCGCCACGCGCTTCGTCGGGGTGTTCTACGGCGCCTGCTTCGCGGCGATGGGCTGGATGATCGCCGCCATGTACGCAGGCTTCTGGAAGTTCACCATGGGGCTGACCGCGAGCTTCTTCCTGCTCGGCCCCTTCGTGTGCTGCGGGGTCTACTGGCTGTCGCGCCAGCGCGAGCGCGGCGAGAAGCCGTCGTTGGGCGAGAGCCTGACATGCTGGAGCCGCAACCCGAAGTCCATCGGCTTCTTCGCCGCCATCCTGACCTTCGTGGTGGTCATCTGGGCGCGGATCTCGGTGATCACCTTCGCGCTCTTCTCGACGCACGACTTCCCGACCGTGCAGGGCATGCTCGCGCAGATCTTCACCTTCGGCAACCTGGAGTTCATCGCCGTGTGGTTCGGCGTGGGCTTCATCTTCGCCTCGCTGGTGTTCGCCGTGTCGGTCGTGGCCGTGCCGATGATGCTGGACCGCGGCACCGACACCATGATCGCGATCTTCACGAGCTTCGCCAGCCTGGCGCGCAACCCGCTCCCGTTGTACCTCTGGGCGGCGCTGATCGTGGCGCTGATCGGCTCGAGCCTCGTGGCCGGCTTCTGGCCGCTGCTGCTCACCGCGCCGTGGATCGGGCACGCCACGTGGCACGCCTACCGGGACCTGGTGGGCGAGGCGCCGGCCACCCTCTGAGCGGCGTACCACGACGATCCGCCGTCGTCGGGCGCCCCAACCCTTGGCGGGCGCTCGCCATGCCGCGCGGCTCGTCCCTCGGTTTCGACGGAGTCTTGATGCAACTCAAGACCGCCGGCGCCCGCAGCGGGGACCATGGAGGCATCTGATGCCCGCCCCCGATGCCGCCATCCCCGCTACCGCGCGATCTCCCAGTCGGTCCTGCGCCTGTTCACGAACCGCCGCGCAGCGTGGCGGACGGCGTGCCTGCGCCGGCGGCTGCGCCGGTGCGTTTGGCGGGAACCGCGCAGCGCGCTCGCTGGCTGGGCGCCGCGAGCGCGCTGGCGATTTCTGCCGGCATCGCCGGCTGGCTGGCGTTACGGCCGCTTCCCGTGCAGGTCGCGCCGGCCCTGAGCGGGCCGCTGGTGCAGACGCTGGTGTTCACCGGGCGCGTTGCCGCGCAATCGCGGGTCGAGATCGGCGCCACGGTCACCGGCCGCGTGGCGGAGGTCCGGGTGCGTGAAGGCGTATCGGTGCGCGCAGGCGAGGTGCTCGCGCGGCTCGAGACCGAGGAGGCCGCGGCCGCGCTAGGACAGTCGGTGGCCGCCGAGCGCACCGCGCAAGCGCGCGTGGCCGCCCAGCGCGAGCTTTCGGCGCCGCTGGCCGAGGCGGGATTGGCGGCCGCGGAGGCGGGCTTGCGCGCCGCGCAGGCCGAACTGGAGCGTACGGCGCGCCTGGTCGATCGCGGTTTCGTCAGCCAGGCGCGGCTCGACGACGCGCGCCGCAACCTCGATGTGGCGCGGGCCCAGGTCGCGCAGGCCCGTGCTCAGGCGCGCGCCAATGCAGCGCGCGGCACCGAGGCCGAACAGGCGCGATCGCGGCTCGAGGAGGCCCGGGCGGCCTCGGCCACGGCACGGGCACGCCTTGCCCAGGCCAGGATTCTCGCTCCCGCCGACGCGCTCGTGCTGACGCGGTCGGTGGAGCCCGGGCAGGTGGTGCAGCCCGGCCGCATGCTGTTCACGCTCGCCATCGACGCGCCGGCGCAGCTGGTCGCGCTGGTGGACGAAACCTCGCTGGGCCGACTGGCACCGGGCCAACGCGCGACCGTGGTCGCCGATGCCTACCCGGACGCGGCATTCGAAGCCCGCGTGCGGAGCGTCTCGCCGGCGATCGACCCGCAGCGCGGCGCCGTCGAAGTCAAGTTCTCGGTGCCGCGGCCCCCGACGTTCCTGCGCAACGACATGACGCTGTCGCTCGAGGTCGAGACCGCACGAAGGGACGGCACGCTGAGCGTGCCGCTCGAAGCCGTGCAGCGGGCGCCTCGTTCGGCGACCGTGGCACCGGTGGCCACGCCGGCCACGCCGGCCACGCCGGGGACGACCGAGGCCGTCGTGCTGGTGGTGCGCGAGGGGCGGGTCGCCGCGGTGCCGGTGTCGCTCGGCGTGCGTACGCTGGACCGTGTCGAAGTCCTGTCCGGGCTCGCGGAGGGCGACGCGGTGCTCGTGGATCCGACGGTCCCGCTTGGGCGGCGCGTGCGCGCGAGCTCGGAGGCTCCGGGCGCGCGTGCGGCGCAGGGCGTGTCGATGCGGAACGCCGACCTCCCCGGGCCGGGATCCGGGCGCTGAACCGATGCGTTTCGAGATCGTCGTCGCGCTGCGCTTCCTGCGGGAAGGCCGCTTCCAGACCGGGCTCATCGTCTTCGGCGTGGCGGCCGGTTTCGCGGTGGTGGCCTACATCACGGCGTTGGTCGGCGGGCTGCAGGCCAACACCATCGCGCGCACGCTCGGCACGCAGCCTCATGTGTCGATCCGGCCATTGCAGGACGCACCGCGCCGTGCCGCCCCGCCGCTGGCGGACCCTTCGGCACGCAGCGATCCGGCCATCCAGGACGTGCAGGTCCAGCCAAGGGCGCAGCGACTCCGCTCGGTGGACAACTGGGGCGCGCTGGTGCCGCTGCTCGAACGCACGCCGGACGTCGTCGCGGTCTCGCCGTCGGCGACGGGTGCCGGGCTGGCCCGCCGCGGCGAAGCCGCCCGCGCCGTGGCGCTCGTCGGCGTGCTGCCCGATCGTTACGACCGCATCGTCGGGCTGTCCTCGCGGATCGTCGCGGGGTCGATGCGGCTGGGCCCGGGAGAAGCGCTGATCGGAAGTGAGCTGGCGGACGACCTGGGCGTCGGACTCGGCGACCCGTTCACCCTCGCCAGCGGGCTCGGCACGAGCGACACGTTCCGCGTCGCGGGCTTGTTCGACCTCGGCGTGCGCGATCTCAACCGTCGCCAGGTGGTGCTGCCCCTGCGCGCCTCGCAGAGCCTGCTGGGACTGGCGGGCGGTGTCACCAGCATCGACCTCGCGCTGACCGACGCGTTCGCCGCCGATGCGGTGGCGGCTCGCCTGCGCGCGCTCACGGGCCTGGACGCCGAGAGCTGGATGCAGGCCAACGCGCAGCTGCTGAGCGCGCTCGACGCACAATCGGTCAGTACCGGATTGATCCGTGTCGTCGTGTTGGTGGTGGTGGTCTTGGGGGTGTCCAGCGTGCTGGTCGTTGCCGTGACGCAGAAGCGCCGGGAGATCGGCATCCTGCGCGCGATGGGCGCCACGCGGGGGCAGCTGACCCGGGTGTTCCTGCTGCAAGGGGCGATCATCGGTGCGGCCGGCTCCGCCGTGGGCGCGGCCCTGGCGTGGGCGATGCTGTGGGCCTTCGTGACCTTCGTGAAGGGCGCCGACGGCCAGCCCCTGTTCAGCTTCACGCTGGCGCCGTCGCTGCTGGGCGGCGTCGCGGCCGTGGCGATGCTGTGCGGCGTGCTCGCCGCTTCGCTGCCCGCGCGCAGCGCCGCCAGGCTGGACCCCGCCCAGGCGATCCGGCTTTGATCGGCGCCGCACCGATCATCGAGCTGAAGGGCGTCGGGAAGGTCTATGGGACGGGCACGCCGGTGGCCAACACCGTTCTGCACGGCATCGACCTGCGGGTGCGGCACGGCGAATTCGCCGCGCTGATCGGGCCCAGCGGCTCGGGCAAGAGCACGCTGCTCAACATCATCGGGCTCCTCGAGCGCGCCAGTTCGGGCGAATACCTGCTGGACGGGCGACCGGTGTCGGCCCTGGAGGACGCCCAGCTGACGCGCCACCGCAGTCGCAGCATCGGGTTCGTCTTCCAGTTCCACCACTTGTTGCCGGCGTTCACCGCGCTGGAGAACGTGACGCTGCCGATCCTCATCCGCGATGGCGTGGTCAGCGCTCAGGAGCGGGCGCGAGCCCGCGCGCTGCTGGCACAGGTGGGTCTGTCCGACGCGATCGACCGGCGCCCGGGGCAGTTGTCGGGCGGCATGCAGCAGCGGGTCGCGATCGCCCGGGCACTGGCGGCCAACGCGCCGCTGGTGCTGGCCGACGAGCCGACCGGGAATCTGGACACGCGCAGCTCCGACGATGTCTTCGCGCTGCTGCGCCGCTTCAACCACGAACGGGGCACCGCGTTCCTGGTGGTCACCCACGATTCGCGCCTGGCGGCGCGGTGCGACCGCGTGATCGAACTGACCGACGGGCGCGTGATCCGCGACCAGCAGATCAGGGTGCCGGCTTGACCCCGTCGAAGGCGTCGCCCGGCGCGCCGCGCGCATCCACGACTTCGACGCGCACGGGCGCCGTGCCATGCGGCACGTAGCCCAGCCGCTGGGCGGCGGCGCGCGACAGGTCGATCAGCCGATTGTGGATGAAGGGCCCGCGGTCGTTGACCCGCACCGTCACGCTGCGCTGGTTGTGCAGGTTGGTGACTTGCACCATCGTGCCGATCGGCAGCGTGCGGTGCGCAGCGGTGAGCGCCTCGCGGTCGTAGCGCTCGCCGCTGGACGTCGGCCGCCCGTGCAGCAGGTCCGCGTAGAAACTGGCGCGACCGAACTGCGCCCATCCGGCGAACCCTTGCGCGGCGTGCCGCAAATCGAGCGCGGCCCGTGGGCCCGTGCGCTCGTGGGGGAGCCGGGCGTGACGGTGTGGGTAGGCGATGGCGGCGTCCAAGCCTGGCGCGCGCTGCGCCTGCTCGGACGCTTCCGTCTGGCCAGGCCGCTGCCACACCCGCGGCAACGTGCCCTTGGCGCGGCCGACGGCGGCCGCCAGCCGCCGCGACACCACCTGCGCCGCGCCGGGGCGCGGCCCGTCGGCGTGGCCGACGGGCAGGGCCTGCGATTCCGGTGCGGTCGCGGGTGCCGGCTCGGACGCGGCCAGCGCCGCACCGGCGCCGCCACAGGCGACGAAGGCCAGCGCCAGCGCCCGGGCACGCCGGCGCCCGACGGTCCGCGACGATGCCGGTTGACCTTGCTCAAGTGGTTCCACGGGCGCAAGCCTACCATCGACGCCATGGACACCGAAAACCGCTCAGCCGCCCCGGGCGCCGTCCCGGAAGAGGACATGCCGGATACGGACCTCCTGCGCGACGCGTTGCGCCAGGTCGACGACCCCGAGCTCGGCATCGACATCGTGTCCCTGGGCCTGGTCGCCGCGCTGCGCGTGCAGCCGGGCCGCATCGAGCTCGACCTCATTCCCACCAGCCCCAGTTGTCCGATGGGCGAGCAACTGGTCGACGACGCGGCCACCGCCCTGGAGGCGCTCGCCCCCTCCGGCTGCGTGGTGGACGTGGGCCTGGTCGACGAGCCCGTCTGGACGCCCGAACGCATGAGCCCGGTGGCGCGCATGCGCTTCGGCTGGTGAGGGGCGCGCGCCCCCGCGGGCCGGCATGGTGAGCCGGCGCGCGCCGCTGCTCTTGGCGGCCTTCTCGTTGCTGGCGCTGGCCACCATCGGCGGGCTGCTGCGGTTGGGCTGGCCGGTCGCCGCACCCGTCGGCGCGGCGATGCATCACGGCGCGTTGATGGTGGGCGGCTTCTTCGGCACGCTCATCTCGCTGGAGCGCGCGGTCGCCGTGCGCCTGCGCTGGGCCTTCGGCGCGCCGCTCCTGGCCGCCGCCGGTGGCGCATGGCTGGTCGCGGGCGGGCCGCTCGCGGCCGCGCAAGCGTTGGCCGCCGCCGGCGCCGCGGTCCTGGTGGCGGCGTCGCTGGTCGTGTGCGCCCGCCTGTCCGCGCCGTTCACCTGGACGATCGCCGCCGGGGCGCTGGCCTGGCTGGCGGGCAATCTCGCCTGGGCGGCGTCCGGCGCCGCCACGGATGCGGTGGTGCTGTGCTGGCTGGGCTTCTTCGTGCTGACCATCGCAGGCGAGCGGCTGGAACTGTCGCGCGTCAGCCCCAAGCCTCGCGTGGCGCAGCCGCTCTTCGTCGCGCTGGTGGCCGCGCAAGGGGCAACGCTGGCTGCCGCGCTGCTCGGACACGCGTGGGCGGGCGTGGCCTTCGCGCTGACCTGCCTGCTGCTGGCCGGGTGGCTGCTGCAGTGGGATCTGGCCCGCCGCACCGTGCGGGCGAACGGCCTGACCCGTTACATGGCGGTCGCATTGCTGGGCGGGCACGGCTGGCTGGCGGCAGGGGCGTTGCTGCTGGCCTGGCTGCAAGCCGCCAGCTGGCCCGTGGCGTCGGCGTGGCTGCCCGTGCCGGCGGGCGCCGCCCTGCGCGACGCCGCGCTGCACGCGCTGCTGCTCGGATTCGTCTTCTCGATGGTGTACGCCCACGCCTTCGCCATCCTGCCCGCGGTGGCCGGCGTGCGGCTGGCGTGGCGCCCTTGGGCCTACTTGCCGCTGGCGCTCCTGCACCTGTCGGTGCTGGCGCGGGTCGCAGGCGACCTGCTCGTCCAGGCGCCGCTGCGCCAGTGGGGGGCGCTCTTGTCGGCGATCAGCCTGGTGGCCTTCGTGGCCACCATCGTCGGCTGCGCGATCGCCGCGCGGGGGTCGGCTAGCCGGCCGACGCCGCGGTCGCGCCGGCAGCCACCGCGAGCGCGCATTCCCGAACCAGCGCCGGACCGCGGTAGATGAGCCCGGTGTAGAGCTGCACCAGCGTCGCGCCGGCATCGATCTTGGCGCGCGCGTCCTCGCCGCTCAAGACGCCGCCCACGCCGACGATGGGGTAGCCGGCGGGCAGCCGCGCCCGCAGCGCGCGGATCACCCGGTTGGACGCCTCGCGCACCGGCGCGCCCGACAGGCCGCCCGCTTCCTGCGCATGCGGCAGGCCGGCCACGGCGTCGCGCGACACCGTGGTGTTGGTCGCGATCACGCCGTCGATGCCATGGCGCACCAGCAGCGCCGCGATCGCGTCGACTTGCGCTTCGTCGAGGTCCGGCGCGATCTTGACCAGCAGCGGAACACGCCGCCCCCGACCGGACGGCCCCGCATCGGCGAGGCGGTCCCGCTCGTGCACGAGCGCCGCGAGCAGCGCGTCGAGCTCGTCACCGCCCTGCAACTGCCGCAAGTTGCGCGTGTTGGGCGAAGACACGTTGATCGTGACGTAGTCGGCGTGCGGGGCGACCTTGCGCAGGCAGGCCAAGTAGTCCTCCGCGGCGTGCTCGATCGGCGTGTCCGCATTCTTGCCGATGTTGAGGCCCAGCACGTGCCCGGGGCCGCCGGGCCAACGTGCGCGCCGCACGTGGTCGACGAAGGCGTCGACCCCGTCGTTGTTGAAGCCCAGGCGGTTGATCAGCGCCTGGCGCTGCGGCACACGGAACATGCGGGGCCGCGGGTTGCCGGGTTGCGGTCTCGGCGTGACGGTGCCGACCTCGACGAAGCCGAAACCCATCGCGCCCAGGGCGTCGATGTGCGCCGCGTTCTTGTCGAGCCCCGCCGCCAACCCGACCCGATTGCGGAACCGCAGCCCCATCACCTCGACCGGGTCGTCCACCGCCGGTCCGGCGGCCAGCGCGAGGGCTCCGCTGGCGCGCAGCATCGGCAGCGCACCCAGCGTCAGGTGGTGGGCGGTTTCCGCATCAAGCGAGAAGAGCAAGGGGCGCGCGAGCGCGTAGGCCTTCATCGACCCGGTCGGATCGGGAAATGGGGATACGGGGACTCGACGCGCGTGGGCGCGTCGGTCAGGTCCTGGATATCGGCATCGTCCATCGGCACCCAGCGGCCGTGGTGCAGCGCCTCGATCGGCCTGAAGCGCGCCTTGTAGGCCATCTTCGGGCTCTGCGCGATCCAATACCCCAGGTACAGGTAGGGCAGCGACAGCCGCGCGCACTGCTCGATCTGCCACAGCACGTTGTACGTGCCGTAACTGGCGCCGGGCATGTCGGGGTCGTAGAAGGTGTAGACCGAGCTCAGCCCGTCGTTGAGCACGTCGATGATCGACACCATCCGCAAGGTGCCGTCGGCATCGCGGAACTCGACCAGGCGCGTGTTCACCTTGCTCTGCAGCAGGAACTGCGCGTACTGCTCGCGGCTGTCGTGGTCCATGCCACCGCCCGCGTGGCGGGTGGCCTGGTAGCGCAGGTACAGCGCATAGTGTTCCGGCGCGAACGCCAGCCGCGCCACCAGTGCACGCAGGTCCGCATGGGCGCGGGCAGCACGCTTCTGGCTGCGGTTGGGCACGAAGGAAGCAGCCGGGATGCGCACCGGGACGCAGGCGCGGCAACCGTCGCAATGCGGGCGGTAGGTGAACACGCCGCTGCGCCGGAACCCCAACCGGACCAGCTCGGAGTAGACGTCCGCGTTGATGAGGTGATTGGGCGTGGCGACCTGCGAGCGCGCCTGATGCGCGGCCAGGTAGCTGCACGGGTACGGTGCCGTCGCGTAGAACTGCAGCGCCGAGAACGGCAACTCCTTGAGCAGAGTCATACCTGGGGCAGTCCGATCGCGAGCGATGGCCAGTCGGCAGGGGGAAGCGCGGTGAGGCGGGCGACCAGGCCCAGGAAGTCGGCGCGTGGAATTTCGCGCGCGCCCAACGAAGCCAGATGCCGGGTGTTCTGCTGGCAGTCTATCACGGTGAAATCGGCCATTCGCAGGCCATGCACGAGCGATGCCAAGGCCGCCTTGGACGCGTCGGGCTCGCGCGCGAACATGGATTCTCCGTAGAACATGCGGCCGATGGCGACGCCGTACAGCCCGCCGACCAACCGTCCCGCGTCATCCCACACCTCGACCGAATGCGCGGCCCCGCGCGCGTGCAGCCGTCCATAGGCGGTCATCATGTCCGGCGTGATCCAGGTGCCTTGCTGGTCGGCGCGCGGCGCGGCGCATTCCCGCATCACGCGCCCGAAGGCGTGGTCGTGCGTCACGCGCCAGCGGCCGCTGCGCAGGGCCGCGCGCAGCGTCTTGACCATGGAGCGCCGCAGCTTGAACTCGTCCACGAAGAGCACCATCCGCGGGTCCGGCGACCACCAGAGCACGGGCTGCCCGTCCGAGAACCAGGGGAAGATGCCCTTGCCGTAGGCTTCCAGGAGCCGGTCCGCCGACAAGTCCATGCCGGCCGCGAGCAACCCGTTGGGCTCGGCCAGGGCGCGCGCCGGGGGCGGCAACGGCCTGCCGGGCTCGATCCAGGGAATCATCCGGGACTGGCGCGGCGCCCTGCGCTCAGGCGGCAGGGCGCGGCGGGTAGCTGATCTCGCCGACGTGCGTGTCGTACACGCCCCGAGCGCGATCCTCGAAATACCAGCGCAGCGTCTGTGCGACCGTGCGGAAGGCCAGGTCCTTCCACGGCACGTCGTCCTCGCGGAACAGACGCACCTCGAGGCTTTCGGAACCGGGCGCGAAGTCCAGGTCCAGCAGGCGCGCCCGGTAGAACAGATGGACCTGGTCGACGTGCGGCACGTCCAACAGCGAGAAGAGCGGCCCCATCTCGATGCGCGCCCCCGCTTCCTCGAGCGTTTCGCGCGCGGCGCCCTGGCCGGTGGTCTCGCCGTTCTCCATGAAACCGGCCGGAAGCGTCCAGTATCCGTAGCGTGGCTCGATCGCGCGGCGGCACAGCAGCACGCGGTCTTCCCAGGCCGGGATGGTTCCCAGCACCATCTTGGGGTTGTGGTAGTGGATCGTGCCGCAACCAGTGCACACGTGGCGCGGGCGGTTGTCACCCGCCGGCACGTTGACATCGACGCCGCGGCCGCAGGAGGGGCAGAAGTTCATCGTTGGCAGTTCCGGCATCGATGCGCGCGCCTTGTCTCTTGGGGCCCCGCGGGACGGTCGCCGCAGTGTAGCGCAGGGCCGTGCGCTTGCTGGGCGCCATCCGTTTGCGTGCCGGTGCCTGTCATGCTATAGTCTTTGTCTTCCAGACGCGGGGTGGAGCAGTCTGGCAGCTCGTCGGGCTCATAACCCGAAGGTCGCAGGTTCAAATCCTGCCCCCGCAACCAGCTTCGTGAGAACGGCTCGCCAGCAATGGCGGGCCGTTTTTTCATTTCCGGCCTGGAAGGCGTCGTGCCCGCTCGGTTGCCGGTGCCCGAACCTCAAGCGTCCTGCTGGCCCAATTCGCCGACCAGCTGGATGTAATGCCGCATCGCGTCTTCGCGCTCCTCGGCCGGGCCCTTGGTCGCTTGGTCATGGAGCTCTTGCAGCTTGGCCAACGCCGGCTTCACTTGCGCGCCGGGCGCCGTCGTCTGGGTTCGCGACGCCTTCACCGCCTGCTCGAATTCTTCCTGCAACGTGGTCATCTCGCTCGTCCTGTTGGTCGAAGTGGAACGTCACCGGCGCGGTCGCACCGGAAGCCTCACCAGTGCTCCTGCACCGCAGGCGGATTGCGCTGCGCATACGTGGCGCGCTGGTGCCAGTACGGATAGATCGAACGGACCTGGCTGGCCCGGTCCAGGCGGGCCAGCTGGTCGGGCGTGAGCGCCAGATCGGCCGCGGCGAGGTTGTCGCGCAACTGCACCGCGTTGCGCGCGCCCAGCACCACGCCCGAAACGGTCGGCCGGGACAGCAGCCAAGCCAGCGCGATGCGCGGCACCGGAGCGCCGGTTTCCGCCGACACCGCCTCGAGCGCGTCGGTGATGGAGTAGAGCCGCTCTTCGGGGACTTCCCAGCTGGCGTCCGACGCCGCGCGGCTGTCCGGCGGGGCCACGCGTCCGCGGCCGATCTTGCCCGACAGCTTGGCCCCCGACAACGGGCTCCACACCAGCGTCCCCACGCCCTGGTCCAGGCCCAAGGGCATCAGCTCCCACTCGAACTCGCGCGCGGCCAACGAGTAGTAGGCCTGGTGCACCACCGGCCGTGGCAGTCCGTGCCGGTCCGCGTGCGCCAGCATCTTCATGAGGTGCCAGCCCGAGTAGTTGGACACGCCGAAGTAGCGCACCTTGCCCGCGCGGATCAGCGTGTCCATCGCGTGAAGCATTTCGTCGATGGGCGTGATCGCGTCGAAGGCGTGCAGGTGATAGAGGTCGATCGTGTCGGTGCCCAAGCGGCGAAGGCTGGCCTCGCAGCCGCGCAGGATGCGCTCGCGCGAGGTGCCCATCTCGTTCGGGCCGGGCCCCAAGCGCATGCCTGTCTTCGTGGCCAGCAGCACCGCGTTGCGGCGCCCCTTGATCGCTTGGCCCAGGATCTCTTCGGACAGCCCGCCCGAGTAGCTGTCGGCCGTGTCGAACATGTTGCAGCCCGCTTCCAGCGCGATGTCGACGAGCGACGTCGCCTCGGCCACGTCGGTGTCGCCCCACTTGCGGAAGAAGGCGTTGCCGCCACCGAAGGTGGCCGTGCCCAGCACCAGGGCCGGGATCATCAGGCCGCAGCGGCCCAGCGGACGATGCTCCATCGTTCGGTTCGATCCATGGTCGCGAAGGCCGCATGATAGGCCGGCGTCGCGGCGGGTCGCATACTCCGTCCGCACGCGCCCGCACACGCCCGCCCACGCCCGCCCACCCCGAACCCTCCTACCGCCCATTACCACGCCCGGAGCCCCATGACCGTCGTCCAGGATCCCGTCGACCCGCACGCGCGCCTGTCGATCGGCGCGCGCGTGCGCCGCGCCGCCGGAATGGCCCGCTCGCTCGCCATCTACCACGCCATCCCCTGGCGCCCGGCTCAACTGCGCCGGTTCTACACGCCCTTCGTGCCGCCGGGCGGGCTGGCGTTCGACGTGGGCGCGCACGCGGGCAACCGGGTGCGCGCCTGGCGCGCGCTGGGCGCCCGCGTGGTCGCGATCGAGCCGCAGCCGGACTTCGTGCGGCTCCTGGAGCGCCTGTTCGGTGCGGACGAATCGGTGGTGGTGCTGCCGATCGCCCTGGGCGCGGCCCCGGGCCATGCGCCTCTGCTGGTGTCCGAGCGTACGCCGACGGTGTCGACCCTGTCGCCCGACTGGGCCTCGCGCGCCGCGGCCGTCACCTCGTTCCGCCGGGTCCGCTGGAGCACGGGCCCGACGGTGGAAGTGAGCACGCTGGACGCGCTGATCGCGCGGCACGGCCGCCCGGACTTCGTGAAGATCGACGTGGAGGGCATGGAGCCCCAGGTGCTCGCGGGGTTGTCGCAGCCGGTGCCGGCGCTGTCCTTCGAGTATCTGGCGCCGATGCGGGACTTGGCGCTGGCCTGCATCGATCGACTGGAAACGCTCGGCCGCTACCGGTACGACGTGTCCATCGGCGAGCGGCTGCGCCTGATTCAGCCCGGAGGCCTGGACGCGGCGGGCATGCGCGACTGGCTGGCGGCGCTCGCGCCCGACGCGCCCTCGGGCGACATCCATGCGCGCTGGTCACGCGCCTGACGATTCCGGGCGGCCTCGTCGCTGCCCGACGGGTCGCCGTCCAGCGCGGACACCAGCAGCGATGCCAACCCGTGCATCGGCCCCAGCGCCGGGGCGCTTGGCTCCAGCCCGGGGGAGAAGCCCGCTGCCTCGAAGCGCGCGAGCAGTCCGCGGTCTCGCCCGATGACGTGCACCGGCACGTCCCACGAAGCGCCTTGGCCGCTCACCAACGCCAGCGGCTGGTGGTCGCCGATCACGACGACGAGCATGTCGGGCGGCGCCAGGTCACGCAGGTAGGCGCCCAGCCAGGCGAAGGTGTGCCCGATCGAGCGCAGGTACGCCTGCACGGGGGCTCGCCAGGGCGTCTGCGCCGGGTCTGTGCTGGCGGCTACTGGATCGGTCACGTCGTAGGCATCTGGTCGCGACAGGCGCTGCCAGTCCGTCTGCAACGGCGCCAAGGGCACGAAGGGCGCGTGCGAATCCAGGGTCGGCATCACCGCGAACAGCGGCGGCCTCGGCCGGACGGCCACTTCCTGCGCATGGAGCAGTGCCATCGATGCCTGGTCGGGGATGCGCCAGAAGACGAAGACCGGGCCTCGGTACCCGATCCCGTCCGCATCGGCGAGCCGGTCGAAACCGAAGAATCGGCCTTCCGGCCAGGGCCGCTGGAGGCCGGGCATCCACGCCACCGTGCGATAGCCGTTCGCCGCGAAATGCGACACGAGCGTCGAACGGCGCGTGGTCAGGAGCAAGTCGTAGCGCAGCGGATCCGTGGTGTCGATGCCGGCCAGCAATGCGGCGTGGGCCAGCCACGATCCGCCGCCGAACGTCGGCGATCTCACCCGCGCGGACACCACGTGCCGGTCGCCATCGCGCAGCAGGCCCGCCAGGGCTTCGCGTCGCGATGCCAGCGCCGCCGACTGCACCGGGTCATCGAGCGTCGTCACCCCGTAGGACTCGACGAAGACGACCAGCACGTCGGCCCCGCGCAAGCGGCCCACCGTACCGACGAAGGCCGGGCTGGCGGGCAGCCGCGCGGCCGCGGTGGCGGGCGACCACGCGGCCTGCAGCATCACGGACTGCCGCGCCAGGCCGGGCAGCACCGGAGCGGCGAAGAGCCCGTAGCTGTCCGTTCCGGCCGCCGCCAACGTCGCGGCCAGCGCGAACGGGGACGCGCCCGCGGCCATCAGGGCCAGACGGGCGCGTCGCGAATGCGAGCAGGCGCGGGCCAGCGACGCCATCGCCCACCGCGAGCACCGGTGGATGAGCCACACGCCCGCCACCGCACAAACGCAGGCGGCCACGACCAGCCAGCGTGGCGCAGCCCCGGCTGCCAGCGTCGCGACATTCCAGCCGTGGCGGCCGTCCCAGGCGAGATTCAACGGCCGTCCGAGCAACCCAGGCGCCAGTTGCTCCGCCATGCGCAGCACCACCAGTGCCACGATCGCGCAGGCGCCGGCGCCCAGCAGCCGATGCGCGTACCCGTCGGTCCAGAATCCCGCCGCCCCTGGCAAGGGCCGGCCCGGAACGGCCGGTCGCCCACCCTGCACGGCCCATGCGGCCGCAGCGGCGATCCCGATCATCAGGGCGCTCAGCTCCAGCGACGGCCGAAAGGCGAGCTGCAGGCCGGGGCCCGGCCATGCCCCTTCGAACGAGAACAACACGTGCAGCAGCGACAGCGCGGACAGCACCCGAAGCGTGGCGCGCCATGACGGCAGCGCGCTGCTCCGCCTCACTTGCGCTGTGCCTCGAACTCGATGATCAACGCGACTTCGTCGCCCACCCAGCCATTGGCCACGGCGTAGTTCATGCCGAACGCACTGCGCTTGAAGCTTCCACGCGCGGAAACGCCCATCACGTAGGGCCGGGACAGCGGCGTCCCCTCGACCGGCGACGGGCCGCTCTTGTTCCAGGTGGCCTGCAGCGTCATCGGCTGCGTGCGGCCCAGCAACTCCAACTGCCCGGCGATCTCGAAGCCGCGCTCGCCGATGCGGCGCGCGCTCGCGGCGGTGAAGACCATGCGCGGATGCTCGGCGCTGTTGAGGAAATCGGCGCCCTTGAGATGGGCATCGCGACGTTGGTGGTTGGTGAAGACGCTGGCGGTGTCGACCTCGATGCGCACGTCCGACAGCGCACCGCGTGCCTCGTCGAACGCGTAGCTGCCGCGCGCGGTGCGGAACATGCCGAGCACCTTGGCGTAGCCCACGTGGTCGACCAGGAAGCCGATCGAGAGGTGATTCGGGTCGATCTCGTAGCGGGCCGATTCCGCGGCGGCACCTTGCGTGCCGAGCAGCGCGGCGCAAGTCATGGCGGCCGCGGCGAAGCGCCGCGCGCTCCACGCGCCGAGAGTGCGGAGAAGAACTGTCATGCGATGGGCTCCATGGGGTTGCGGCGCGCCCGGAACAGCCAGGCCACGTCCACGGCGAATGACCAGACCAGGGCCGCGAGGCCGGTTGCGGCCAGCATGGCCGGCCATGGGGCCGGCAGCGACGGCACCATGCACGCGACCAGCACCGACACTTGCACGGCGCAGACCGCCTTGCGGCGTACGCTGTGAGGCAACGTCCGGTTCAGCCACGGCAGCAAGGCGCCGGCAGCCACGAAGACGTAGCGCAATGCGCCTGCGGCGAGCACCCAGGCTCCGGCGTTGCCGGCCTGCATGACCAGTGCGGCCAGCACCAGCACCAGCAGCGCGTCGACTTCCATGTCGAAGCGTGCGCCGAACGCGCTCGCGGTCCCGTGCGCCCGCGCCAGCGCGCCGTCCAGCGCGTCCATCGCCGCCGCCACGGCGGCCGTGGCGGCCAGCGCCCAGGCCATCACCGGGTGCTGGGCCGCGCCGGGGTGGAGGACGAAGGCCGCCAGCAGCGACACCAGGCCGAAGCGCGCCAACGTCACGCGGTTGGCCGCGCCGAGCCGCTCGACCGGCAGGTGCCAGACCAGGCCCCGCATCGCCAGCGCGGTCCCCGCCGCGAACACCACGAGCGCTTGCAGGGCGAGTCCCGCCGCCCCGAGGGCTTCGGCGGCCCAGGCGAGCGGGGCGAGTCCCGCCGCGACCACGACGGCCCATGTCAGCGTGGCGCGCCTCAGCCGTGCGAGCACGCCCACCGTTTCGGGCGCCGCCCCCGGGCGCAGCGTCGCGGTTCGTGGAATCATCACGCGGACATCATCGCCCGAAAAGGCCCCGCACTGCGCAATGTCCATCGATGACCCTTCGGCTCCGCCCGGCCCGCCGCGATGTGGTAGCGCCGCAGCGCAGGGCGACCAGAACCGCGCTCCGGCACGCGCCTGCTGGATCACCGCGCCCGGCCAGGCCGAGATCCGCGAAGCGCCCCTGTCGGCGCCAGGGCCGGGGCAGGCGCTGGTGAGGGCGTTGCACGGTGCGGTGAGCCGCGGCACCGAATCGCTGGTGTTCCGCGGCCTCGTGCCGCCCGCCGAGCACGCCCGCATGCGCGCGCCCTTCCAGGAGGGCGAGTTCCCGGGTCCCGTGAAGTACGGGTATTGCAGCGTCGGTGTCGTCGAGGACGGCCCTTCCGATTGGAGGGGCCGCGAAGTCTTCTGCCTGCATCCGCACCAGACGCGCTATGTCGTGCCGGTGGCGGCCCTGCACCCGCTGCCGCCCGGGCTGCCTGCGTCGCGCGCCGTGCTCGCGCCGAATCTCGAAACGGCGATCAACGGCCTGTGGGACGCGCCCCCGCGCATGGGCGACCGGGTTGCGGTCGTCGGTGCGGGCGTGGTGGGCTTGATGGCGGCATGGTTGGCTGCCCGCGTCCCCGGGTGCGCCGTGCAGGTGGTGGACCTGCTTCCCGAGCGCGAAGCCATGGCGCGGGCGTTGGGTGCCGACTTCGCGCTGCCCGGCCAAGCCATGCGCGATGCCGATCTGGTGGTGCACGCGAGCGGAACGGGGCAGGGCTTGGCCACGGCGCTCGCGCTGGCGGGCTTCGAAGCGACCGTGCTGGAGCTGAGCTGGTTCGGCGCGAATCCGGTGTCGGTGCCCTTGGGCGAGGCGTTCCATTCGCGACGACTGACGCTGCGCAGCTCCCAGGTCGGCCAGGTCGCAACGGCGCAGCGTGCGCGCTGGAGCCACGATCGCCGCATGGCGTTGGCGCTGGCGCTGTTGGCGGATCATCCGGTCCTGGATGCGCTGACCGACGCGTGCGTGCCGTTCGAGGGACTGCCGAAGGCGCTGGCCGGGCTTTCGGAGCGGCCGGGCGGCCCGCCATGCCTGCGCGTGCGTTACGACTGAATGACAAACCAACGAGGAACCCGCCGAGATGTACATCGTCAACGTCCGAGACCATTTCATGATCGCCCACAGTTTTCGTGGCGAAGTGTTCGGCCCCGCGCAGCGGCTGCATGGCGCCACCTACGTGGTGGACCTCGAGCTGCGCCGGCCCGCGCTCGATCCGGACGGCATCGTGGTCGACATCGGGCTGGCGGCGCAGGCGCTCCACGCGGTGCTGAGCGAGCTCACCTTCCGGAATCTCGACGACGAGCCGGCGTTCGCGGGCCGCAACACCACGACCGAATTCATGGCGCGCGTCGTCTTCGACCGGGTGGCGGCCAAGATCGCAGCCGGCGAGTTCGGCACCCACGCGACTGGCTTGACCGGTGCGCGCGTCACGCTCCACGAGTCGCACGTGGCCTGGGCCGCCTACGACGCGGCGCTGCCGCCCGCGCAGCCGCACGCAGCGCCACCTCGATCCTCCACGGCAACCGCGTCCGACGGTGCCGCGCCGCATGGGCATTGACCCGGCGGGGCGTTCCTGCGCCTTCATCGTGCCTGGCGACTGGAACGCGCTGACGGGTGGATACGCGTACGACCGCCGCATCGCCTGCGCGCTGGAGCACCGGGGCTGGACGGTGGAGCGCGTCTCGCTGGACGGTGCCTTCCCGTTTCCGGATGCGGCGGCCCTGGCGCATGCAGACGCCGCGTGCGGTGCGTTGACCGACGCGACGCTGGCCATCGTCGACGGCCTGGCGTTCGGTGCGATGCCCCAGGTGGCGCTGCGCCACGCCGCGCGCTTGCGCTGGGTCGCGCTCGTCCATCATCCGTTGTGGCTCGAGACCGGGTTGCCCACGACGACGCAGGCCGCCCTGCGCGAAGGCGAGCAGCGCGCCCTGGCGGTGGCGCGCCGGGTGATCGTCACCAGCAAGCACACCGCGCGCGACGTGGCGGCCATGGACGTGCCAACGGCGCGGATCGTCGTCGTGGAGCCGGGCACGGAGCGCGCGCCCTTGGAAGAGCCGCCCGAATGCGGCGAGCCGCCGGGCAAGCATCCGCAAGGCGAGGATCCGGTTGGTCCGTCGCTCTTGTGCGTCGCGACGCTGACGCCGCGCAAAGGCCACCTGGTGCTGATCGAAGCCTTGTCGGGCTTGCTCGACCGGCGCTGGACGCTGCACTGCGTCGGCAGCGACCTGCGCGATCCCGCGGCCTCGGCCGCGATTCGCGACGCGTTGCGCCGACACCGCATGGAAGGGCGCGTCCGCCTGCACGGCGAGGTCGACGACGCCATGCTCCGCCGCTTCTACGGCCGGGCCGACGCGTTCGTGCTCGCTTCGCACCACGAAGGCTACGGCATGGCCTATGCCGAGGCGTTGGCGCGCGGCCTCCCGGTCGTGGGTACCCGCGCGGGCGCCACGGCCGACACGGTCCCACCGGACGCGGGCGTGCTGGTGCCGCCTGCAGACGCGCCGGCGCTCCGTGCTGCGCTGGCGCGTCTGCTGGACGACCATGGGTGGCGGGCTTCGCTGACGCGGGGTGCGCGGCGTGCCCGCCTGCGGCTGCCGGATTGGGAGACGGCCGGAGACGCCTTCGCGGCGGCGCTGACGGGCGCGTGCGCATGAGCGGGTCGGAATTGGGCTGCGACAGGAGCGCTGCGACATGAGCGCTGCGGCGGGCAGCACGTTCTCGGTCGATTGGCTGGCCTTGCGGGAAGATGCCGACCTGGCCGCTCGCGCGCGGGCCGCGCGGGCGCTGGGGTTGCGCCGCTGGGCAGCGCGTCGGCGCGTCGGCGGGCGGGTGTTGCAGGTCGTCGACCTGGCTTGCGGATCGGGCGCCAACCTGCGGGCACTGGCCCCGCTGCTGGGCGGCGCGCAACGATGGCACGTCCTGGATCAGGACGAGGCGCTGCTTTCGGCCTGGCCGCGTCGACTGGCGGGATGGGCCGCGTCGCTCGGCGCGGACTGGCGAGAGCGCGGAGAAGAGATCGTCGTGACCGGCCCCGGCTTCGAGGCGCGCGTGCAGCGTTCGCGCGCGGACCTGTCCACGGGCGGCCTGCCCGGCGTCGAGATTCCACCAGGCGCGTTGTTGACCGCGTCGGCCCTCTTGGACTTGGTGTCCGAGCCGTGGTTGCGCGCGTTGGTCGCGCGCTGTGCGGACGCGCGCGCGAGCGCGCTCTTCGCGCTGACGGTCGACGGGCGAATCTCATGGACACCGCCGGATCCGTGGGACGCGCAGGCGGTGGCACGCTTCTCCGCGCACCAGCGGCGTGACAAGGGTTTCGGGCCGGCGCTCGGCCCGCATGCGGCACGGCGCGCCGCGACCTTGTTCCACGGGGCCGCGTTCCGGGTGCGTCGCAGCCGCAGCGATTGGCTTCTGGGACCAGGACCCTTGCAGGCGGCGATCGTCCGCGGGATGGCTGATGCCGCGATCGAGCAGGACCCGGCCTGCGAGGGCGTTGCGGCGGACTGGCTCGCGCGTCGGGCCGCGCCGCATGCGGCGGCCCGCCTGCGCGTCGGGCACATCGACCTTCTCGCGGTGCCGTCCTAGTCTTCCACCGCGATGGCCCCGAGATCCAGGTCCCAGAGCACGTCGGCACCCATGCGCACCGAGTTGCAGGCGGGCCGAATGCAGTCCCGCATCTTGTTGGCGCCCGGCAGGCGCAAGCCGGGCCGGCCCTGTCCGATCAGCACCGGGGCGGTCGCCAGATGCAGCCTGTCCAGGCAACCCTGCACCGCGAAGCGGGTCACGGTCACGCCACCGCCTTCGACCAGGACGACAGGCAGGGATCGATCCGCCAGCGCCCGCAAGGCCGCCCGCAAGTCGATCGACCCGTCGGGCCGCAGCAGCCCCGGCACGCCGAGGGTGCGCTCGGCGCCCACCCGCGCCCGCGCCGCGGCCGCATGGAGCGCATCGCAAAGCCAGAGCGTGGGGGCGAGGTCGTCGTGGAAGAGGCGCGCGCGATCGGGAGCGCGCAACGCCGGGTCCAGCACGACCCGTGTCGGATGGCTGCCGGGCACCAGGCGCGTGGTGAGGCGAGGGTCGTCGGCCGCGACCGTGCCGGCGCCGACGATGACGGCGTCGCACAGGGCGCGCAGCCGGTGCAGATGCGCCAGGTTCTCCGGGCCCGTGACATAGACGGAGTCGCCGCAGCCGGTGGCGATGTAGCCGTCCAGGCTCTGGCCCAGGTGTGCGATCGTCCAACTGCCCGCCTGCGGATCGATGTCGAGCAGCGGCTTGTAGAGCGCGAAGCGCTCGACGACGGTCGTCGGGAACGGGCCGCTGAGGCTCCAACCCGTATCGGGGCTCCAGGCAAGCGCAGGGGACGGCCGGCCGTCCACGTTGCGGCCGTGGCCCGCCTGGGCGGCGGTCGCGGAGCGACGTCGCGCCACCAGCCGCAGGCAGGCGCTCCACACGGTGGACCACGCGTCGTCGCCATCCAGGACGGGAAGGGTGGGCGGCGTACTCGAGGCGGACGGCGACGTCACTGAGGCGCTCCTGGAGAGGCAACGCCGACGAGCGCTGCCGCGGCCACGCGGGCAGGGCGCCCGTGCGGCCGCGGTCAGTGTGCCACGCCTCCTAGCCGCGGACAGCGGCCTGCAACCGGCCGCGGCGCGCCAAGACGAAGCGGGCGAGGGCGTCGTCCAGAGTCGGCATGGCGGTCCCGTGCGTGCTGCCCAGCGCGCTGTAGGCCGGGCGCCGGGCGGTCCAGCCCATGTCGCAGGATTCGCAGCTCACGACGCCGGACGGGTCCAAGCCTGCCGCCGCGGCGGCGCGCGCCGCGAGATCGGCCCAGGACACCGCACCGACATTGGCCAGGTGGTGCAGGCCGGTCTCGCCGTCGATCAGCAAGTCCAGCGATGCCTGCGCCAGGTCGGGCACGTAGGTCGGTGACACCACCAGGTCGGCCGCGGCTCGCACGGGGCGCTGCCGGGCGAGCGCGTCGAGCGCGCGGTGGATGAACCCCCTCGGGTCGTCGGGGCTGAAGAAGGCGCTGGTTCGGACGACCAAGGCGTCCGGCATCGCCTCGAGGACCCGCTGCTCGGCTTCGAGCTTGCTCTGTCCATAGACATTCAACGGGGCCGGCGCCATGGATTCCAGGTACGGGCTGCCTTGCGTGCCGTCGAACACCAGGTCGGACGAGAAGGTGACCAGCCGGATGCCGCGCCGCGCGCAGGCGCGCGCCAACAGCGCCGGGCCGAGCGCATTGGCCCGGAAGCAGGCGTCCCTGTCGCGTTCGGCGTCGTCGACCCGGACGTAACCGGCGCAGTTCACCACGGCCCACGGGCGCAGCGCGTCCAGCGCGCGCTCGATGCCGTCCGCATCGGTGATGTCGATCCGGTCCCGCCCCAGGACCACGCAACCCAAGCCGCGCAGCTCGCAGCTGCGCGCGAGCCATCCAGCCAGCGTGCTCGACGCGCCGATGACCAGCACCGGCGCGGCTCGGCCGCTGTCCAAGGGCTCCGTTCGATCCGCGCGTGGCCGCCGGGTCACCGTCGCCACGGCCGGTGCGTGTCGGACGCGCGCCCTCGGCGCCCGACCGGGGCGTGCAGGCGGATCCAGGGGCGACGCTTCGGCGGCGCGGCTCGCTTCGGCGCCCCGGTCCTGCCAGGCGGTCGAGGGCTTGAAGAGCAATCGGACGGGCCGCCGCCACCATCCCTCGCCCTGCAGGGCCGGATGGTCGGGAAGGCGTCCGGCCGACAACTCGGCGGTCATCCGCGCCAGCGCGGTCGGGCGGGGGGCACCGGACCGCACGTCGAACAACCCGGGCTCGTAATAGCCCGTTCGCCGCGTCAGGAGCGATTGCCACTCGTGGGACCCGAGCATCGCCCAGACCGTGATCGCGCGGACGTCGGCACCGGCGTCGCGTGCCTGGTGGGCGGCCAGCCACGCGTCGCGCAACCAGCGCATCTGCTCCTCCCGCGTGCAGCCCAGGTGCACCTCGGTCACCGCGACGGGACGGCGGTACCGCTCCCAGGCTTCCTGGAGGCGCAGGGCCAGTCCAGGCGACGGCTCGGCGAGCACTCGCACCGCCTCGACGTCGCAAAACGGGACCGGACCGTCATGACGGCGCGTGCCGACCGGGTAGCGCCGGATCCGCTCGTCGAGGAAGCGCTCGCTGGTCACGTAGTGGTTGATGCCGATCACGTCCGGCGCGCAGGGCTCGGCCACCAGCCGATCCAGCGCGGCGGGGTCCGCGCCTGCGGCCGCCAGGAAGCCGTGCAACGGGTGGTGGCGGTCGACGCGCCCGGCCAGCAGGTCCCAGGCCAACCAGCGGCGCTGGTTCTCGAACGCGGCGAGACCCGCGAGCCGCCGGGTGCTGTACGCGAAGCCGAGATCGTCCGTCTGGACGAGGCGTGCCGCGGGGTTGACGCGCCGGATCTCGCGCATCGCCGCGACCGTGCCGAGGATCTCGTCCATCAGGCACGCGACGAAGACCCGCACGTCGTTGCCGTGCGGGTACCACCACCCGTAGAGCCCGGCGAAGCGAGCGGTCGTCAGCGGTTCGTTGACCGGTGTCCAGTCTTCCACCCAAGGGTAGCGACGCGCCACTTCGGCCGCGAAGGCGCCGAGCCCGGACGCGAAGGCGCCCGACCCCATCGGCGCATGCCGTGGCCCGCTGCCATGGTGGACCAGCCCGACGATCGGACGCACGCCCAACGCTCGCAGTCGCGCCAGCCGAGGGTCGCTCCAGCGCCAGTCCGGCGCCTGACCGGGATGGGGGGCGGCGCGCTCCCAAAGCACCGGGAAGCGCAGCGCGCGCAGTCCCAGGCCGGCGATCAGATCGATGTCGCCTTCGCGAACGAGGTGGCCGCTGAGCTCGAGCTGGTCGAGCTGGGTGTCGTGGACGCGATTCAACGTGCATTCGACACCGCCCCACAGCTCGATCGGGCTCGACTGCGGAGCTGATGCGGCGGAACGTGGATCGGGAGGAGGCAGCGAGGAAGAACCGGAGGAAGTTGGGGCGAAGACGTGGGGAAGGTTCATCGACTCGGATGGGCCTGGCCGACGGAGAGCAGGTCGGCTTGACGGGGCGGCCGCGCAGCGGAGACGCACGGTACAGGCACCTGCCGTGCCAGCCTCCGAGCGGCGGGACGGCACCGGACGGGCTGCATGCGCCGGCCGTTCGTCGTGTGGTAGGCTTCCGGGGATCAAGGCCGCGACAGACCCTCCTGTCGTGCCGCCTTTCGTGCCATCGGCTGCCCGCAGAATGACAGAGAACACGCATCGGGCGCGTGCGCACGGACCCTCATCGCTGAACAAGGTTTCCCCGGGGCCGCCCAAGGCGCGCCCGACCATCGCATGGACACGGCCGAGGCGAAGCTCGTGATCGAGACCGCGTTGCTGACCGCACAGGAACCCCTGGCGGTCGGGGCGTTGCGTCGCCTGTTCGACGATCAGGTCGGGGCGGACACGGTGCGCGCGCTGCTCGAGGATCTCCGCCAGGACTGGCAGGGGCGCGGCGTGGCCCTGGTGGCGCTCGCCTCGGGTTGGCGCTTCCAGAGCCATCCGCGCATGCAGCCCTACCTCGAGCGGCTGCGGCCGGAGAAGCCACCGCGCTACTCGCGCGCCGTCCTGGAAACCCTCGCGATTATCGCCTACCGGCAGCCGGTCACGCGCGGCGACATCGAAGAGATCCGTGGCGTCACCGTCTCCACGCAGGTCGTGAAGTCGCTGGAGGACCGCGGTTGGATCGAGGTCGTGGGCCACAAGGACGTGCTCGGACGTCCGGCGCTCTTCGGCACGACGCGCGTGTTCCTGGATGACCTCGGCCTGCGCTCGATCACCGAGCTGCCCACGCTCGACGACGTCGACGCGGCGCGCCTGCTCGAGGCGCGCCTCGCCGCCTCGGAAGATTCCGCCGTCACGACCGCCGACGTCCTCCCCGATGCTTCGGCCGGCGCCACGCCACCCGCCGATTCCCCAGACTCCCCCGATCCTTCCCTTCCATCCCCACACCCCACGTCTCCGTGAGCACCGAACCCCAGAGCACGAGCGCCGCACCTCCCGAAAGCGCCCCCGAAGTGACGACGGCCGCGCCGGACGGCACGGCGGCGGGTGGCGACCAAGCCGGTCGCGGCGAAGGCCGCGGACGTCGCGGCGTCTTCAAGCGTCGCCGTCCGCAGCGCGCGCGGCGCGACGGCGACCCCGTGGTGGCCGGCGAACCCGGGGTCGATGGGACCCCGGAGGGCGGTGCGGCACCGGTCGGCACCGGGCAAGCGATCCCGGCCGGCCATGCCGGGGAGGACCTCGATGCCGCCGCCGCCGCCGCGGGCGCCGAAGCCGGTCCTCGCCGGGACGGCACCGTTCCGGCCGATGGCGACGCGGCGTCGTCCGGCGGTCCTGCGCGCTCCCGGCCCGGCCGGACGCGGCGTGGCCGCTCCGGAGGGCGTGGCGAGCCGCGGGCTGCCGGAGCGGGCGAGACGGTCGGCGCCGACGGCGACGCGGACGAAGACCTGCCCGTGCTGGCCAAGGCGGCGACGGTCGGCCTGGACGCGACCGACCCGCGTCGGCGCAACAACGCCGCGGCGCGCGCGGCCGACGACGACCTGCCCAAGCTGCACAAGGTGCTGGCCGACGCCGGCATCGGCTCCCGCCGTGACATGGAGGAGCTGATCCTGGCCGGGCGCGTGTCCGTCAACGGCCAGCCGGCGCACGTCGGCCAGCGGATCGGACCGACCGATCTCGTCCGCATCAACGGCCGCCCGGTCAAGCGCAAGGCCGTCGACCTGCCGCCGAAGGTGCTGCTGTACCACAAGCCGCCCGGCGAGATCGTCAGCCGCGACGAGCCCGAATCGCGTCCCAAGGTCTTCGAGAAGCTGCCGCGCCTGAAGGGCGCGCGCTGGGTCGCGGTGGGTCGCCTGGACTTCAACACCGAGGGCCTCCTGATCTTCACGACCTCGGGCGACGTCGCCAACCGGCTCTCGCATCCGCGTTACGGCTGGTCGCGCGAGTACGCGGTGCGCGTGCTGGGGCGCGTGGACGAGGAAGCGCACACCAAGCTGCTCGCGGGCGTGCAACTCGAGGACGGCCCCGCGGCCTTCTCGACGCTCGAGGAGATCGGCGGCGACGGCGCCAACTGCTGGTACCGCGCCGTGATCTCCGAGGGCCGCAACCGCGAGGTGCGGCGGATGTTCGAGGCGGTCGGGCTGACCGTGAGCCGCCTCGTGCGCATCTCCTTCGGGCCGGTGGCGTTGCCTCGCGGCCTGCGCCGCGGGCGATGGGTGGAGCTCCCCCCGGGCGACGTCAGCCTGCTGATGCAGGCCCTGCGCCAGGCCGACGGCAAGGGCTCCGGCGGCGCGAAGGCCGCCGACGGTGCCGCCCCCGGCCCCGGGTCGGCTCGTGGCCCGCGCCCGCAGTCACGGCGTGGCGGCGCGCCTGCCGAAGCCGAGCGTCCCGTGCGCTCGCTCCAACCCATCGACCCGCGCCTGCCTCCGCAGCCGGACCTGCCATGGGACGACGACGTGGACGTGGCCGACGACGAGTGGCAGCCGACGTCGCAGGACGCGCATCTCGAGGCCATCTCCCGCGCGATCCGCAAGGGTGACGGCACCGTCGCCAAGCCGGTGCGCCGGCGCGGCCCCGGCCGTCCCGGCGCGCCGGGCGCCGGCTTCGGTGCCGGTGGCGCCGGCTTCGGTGGCGGCGGCTTCGCGGGCCAGCGGGGCGGCAACGCCAACGGCAACGTGGCCGGCAACCGGGGCGCCGGCGGTGGCAACGCCAATGGGAACGTGGCCGGTGGCCGCCCGCCGGCGGGCAACCGTGGTCCGGGCGGAAACCGCGGCCCGGCCGGCAATCGCGGCGCCAGCCGCGCCGGCGGTCCGCCGCGCCAAGGCGGCCCGCGTCGACGCTCGGGCTGACGGCCGGGCCGACGCTCGGTCCGCCGCGATCGGCGGTGGTGCGCCCGTCATGCACGCCTTGCATCGGCGTGCATCGCGGGCCCGGAACGCGCTATAATGTTTGGATACCAAGGAACGGTTCTGGACGGGCCGTTCCGAAAGAAGAAATGGGCTCCACCGGCCCATTTTTTTTTGGAGTTCACCCGCACGTGTCGAAGCAGCTGCAAGCGGTCGTGGAAACGACCGTGACAGGCCTGGGCTATGAGCTGGTCGATCTCGAGATCGCCGGCCGCGGGCTGCTGCGCGTCTTCATCGACCACCCGGTGCGGGCCGGGGATGCGCAGGCCGAATCCGCGCCGGCCCCGACGGGCAACGCTGCGGCTGCGGTCGGCGCGGACGACACGGCGCTTGTCGCGTCGGCCGACGCGTTGCCGCCCGGCATCGCGGTGGCCGATTGCGAAGTGGTCAGCCGGCAGCTCACCCGCGTCTTCGAGGTCGAAGGTATCGATTATGCACGGCTGGAAGTGTCGTCGCCCGGGTTGGACAGGCCGCTCAAGCGGCCGGCCGACTTCGAGCGCTTCGCCGGCGAGCGCATCTCGCTGAAGCTGCGCGAGCCCATCGAGGGCAGGCGCAATTTCGAAGGCGTGCTGCGCAGCGCCGCAGAAGGCCGCCTGGAGCTCGAGTTCGAGGGCAAGGCGGGTCCCCAGGTTCTTTCGTTCGTCATCGACGACGTCGACAAGGCACGGCTCGTGCCGAGGATCGAGTTTTGAAGGGCTGCCACAAATGAGCCGCGAAGTGTTGATGCTGGTCGATGCGCTGGCGCGCGAGAAGAACGTCGCCCGCGATGTCGTGTTCACGGCGCTCGAAAGCGCGCTCGCCTCCGCGACCAAGAAGCGGTTCAAGGAGGAGTCCGACGTCCGCGTCACCATCGACCGAGACACCGGCGACCACGAGGCGTTCCGGCGCTGGCAGGTGGTGCCCGACGGCGAGCTGGAAGACCACGACATCCAGATCATCCTGTCCGAGGCGGTCAAGCAGATCCCTGACGTGACGGTCGGCGAGTTCATCGAGGAAGAGCTCGAGCCCATCGAGTTCGGCCGGATCGGCGCGCAGGCCGCCAAGCAGGTCATCCTGCAGAAGATCCGCGACGCCGAGCGCGAGCAGATCATCAACGACTTCCTGTCGCGCGGCGACCCGATGCTGTCGGGCACGGTCAAGCGGCTGGACCGGGAAGGCGCGATCATCGAGAGCGGCCGCATCGAAGCCAAGCTGCCGCGCGACCAGATGATCCCCAAGGAGAACATCCGTCCCGGCGACCGCGTGCGCGGCTTCGTCAAGCAGGTCAACCGCGAGGGCCGGGGCCCGCAGCTGTTCCTGTCGCGCACCGCGCCGGAATTCATCATGAAGCTGTTCGAGCTCGAAGTCCCCGAGATCGAGCAGGGCCTGCTGGAGATCAAGGCGGCCGCCCGCGACCCGGGCGTGCGCGCCAAGATCGCCGTGGTGTCGTACGACCGCCGGGTCGACCCGATCGGCACCTGCGTCGGCGTGCGCGGCTCGCGCGTGCAGGCGGTGACGGGAGAGCTCGCCGGCGAACGCGTCGACATCGTGCTGTGGAGCGAGGATCCCGCGCAGTTCGTCATCGGTGCGCTCGCGCCGGCCAACGTCAGCTCGATCGTGGTCGACGAGGACCGCCATTCGATGGACGTGGTTGTCGACGAGGACAACCTGGCCCTTGCAATCGGCACGGGCGGGCGCAACGTGCGGTTGGCCTCCGAGCTCACCGGCTGGCAGATCAACATCATGACGGCCGAGGAATCGGCCGCCAAGACCGAGACCGAGCGCTCGCAGATGCGCGAGGCCTTCATGGCCAAGCTCGACGTCGACCAGGAAGTCGCCGACATCCTGATCGACGAGGGCTTCACCAGCGTCGAGGAAGTGGCCTACGTGCCGGTGGCCGAGATGCTGGAAATCGAGGCCTTCGACGAGGACACGGTCAACGAACTGCGCAACCGCGCGCGCAACGTGCTGCTCACCGAGGCGATCGCCAAGGAAGAGAAGCTCGAAGGCACGTCCGAGGACCTGCTGGGCCTGGAAGGCATGGACCGCGACCTGGCCGCGCGCCTGGCCGACGCCGATGTCCACACCCGCGACGACCTCGCCGAGCTGGCGGTGGACGAGCTGCGTGCCGTCATGGCGCTCGACCCGGCGCGTGCGCGCGAGCTGATCGACGCGGGCTTCGAGGGCCAGACCGATGAAGAGCGCGTCGCGGTGGACGCGGTGGATGCCGATCGTGCCAAGGACCTGATCGTCAGGGCCCGGGCGCACTGGTTCGAGAGCGAGAGCGAGACCGCGTGACGCGCGGCAGCCGGAAGGACACACAGGAACTGAATGGCTAGCACCAACGTTGCGAAGTTCGCGGCCGAGCTCAAGATGCCGGCCGACGTGCTGCTCGAGCAGCTCCGCGCCGCAGGCGTCACCAAGTCGTCCCCCGACGACATGCTGACCGAGACGGACAAGGAGCAGCTGCTGGGCGCGCTGCGTCGCGCCCATGGCGCCGAGGCGCCCCAGCGCAAGATCACGCTCACGCGCAAGCAGACCAGCGAGATCAAGCAGGCCGATGCCACCGGCAAGGCCCGCACGATCCAGGTCGAGGTGCGCAAGAAGCGGGTCTTCGTCGAGCGCGGCCGTCCTGAAGAGACGGCTGGCAACGGAGCCGGGTCCCCGAGCGCCGCCGAGCAGGCGGCCGCGGAAGCCGCTGCCGCGCAGGCGGCCGAGGCCGATCGCCTGCGTCGCGAGGAAGACGAGCGGCAGCAGCGCGAGCTGCTTGAGCGCCAAGCCGCCGAGCTGCGCGAAAAGCAGGAGCGCCTGGAGCGCGAGCGCCAGCGCGAACTCGAGGCCGAGGCAGAGGCCGCCCGCCGCGAGGAAGAGGCGCGCCGCGAGCAGGCCCGCGCGACCGAGATGCAGGCCGCCGCCGAGCAGGAAGCCGCGGCGGAAGCGGCTTCCGCCCCGAAGGCGGCAGGTGACGCGCCGAGCGCACCGCCGGCGCCACCCGCGGTCGACAGCAAGCAGGCCGCCCAGGCGGCGGCTGTACAAGCGGCCGCCGAGGCCGCACGCAAGGCGACGGCCAACGCCGAGGCGCGGGTGCAGGCCCGCCGGGCCGCGGAGGCCGAAGTCGCCGAGCTCAACCGGATGATGGCGGCGGCGCGCCGTCCGAAGCCGGTGGAGCCGCCC
>ERZ1066118.46-NODE-46-length-138943-cov-14.508561_pt1 | contig 138943 bp, 131 predicted proteins | sample MGYA00382765_ERZ1066118 | MGnify/ENA primary metagenome ERZ1066118 (study PRJEB33369, sample SAMEA5778348) | biofilm metagenome | biome: Industrial cooling water; feature: Water cooling tower basin; material: Biofilm | place: United Arab Emirates | collected... | reverse complement strand
TTAACTGGTTTTAACGAAAAAAGCCGCCGGGCGGTCGGGTTAACGAAACCCGACCGCCCGGCGGCTTTTTTCACCCGTATTTTCCCGCATGACCCCCGTATTTCTACGTGATTTTCGAAAAAAAGAAGGTGACGTGTTACTCCATCCGGCTTTTCCGGCGACTGACCGGGCAGAACCAAATCAATCTTTTTCTCAACTCTCAAACAATCCCAATCATCATGAAAACGTCCCTTAAATTCCTCGCCCTGCTGGTGGCCCTGACGGCTGCCGCCCCCCAAGCCCGCGCCGACGAAGAACCGCCCACCGTCCGCAAACCGTTCTACGCGTTTTTCCGCACGGCCAGCCCCTCCAATTTCCGGGTGTACATCAACAAAAACTCGCCCGAAACTCTGCACGTCACCCTGCGCAACAAAGCGGGCGAATCGCTCTACGCCATCGAAGTAGGCAAACGCGAACCCGGCAAAGCGCTGAGTTTCGACATGCGGAATCTACCCGACGGGGCCTACACGGTGGAAGTGCGCGGCAAAAGCGAGAAAGTCACCAAGACCTTCGTCCTCACCACGCCCGAGCCGACGCCCGCCCCCGAGCGAACCCTGGCCTTGCGGCAGTAGGTTGGATTGGGTAAAAACCCGCCCCTTGTCTCTTCGGGACGGGTTTTTCGTGAAAACACATACCCTCGCTTCATGAAACCGCTTCATCAACTCCTGCTGGGGGCCGGGCTGTTCGTGCCCGGCCCCGCCGCCGAGGGCCAGCACCGCGCCGACTACACCGGTACCTGGCTCAACACGGCCCCGTACCCGCAAACCGTGGCGAAGCTGGAAATCAGCACCGCCGACCGCTGGGCACCGAGCCTGACGGCGTGGGAAGGCCTGCCTGCCAACGCTACCCGGCGGTCGCTGGGCTACCTCTGGTCGCGGCCTGCCCCCGACGGAACGGCGACACGCCTGGGGCTGCGGCGGGTTACCGCCGACGTGGCCGAAACCTACCTGCTCGACCTCCAGCCCGACGGCTCGCTTTGGGTGCTGCGCCACGTGGCCCAGGCGGGCCGGATGGTGCGCTGCGACACGCTCCGGTTTGAGCGGCGGCAGGGGCGGCGCGCGCGCCGTGTGCCCGATGCGCCCGAAGTGGCCCTGCATTTCACGCCCGCCGCGCCGGTGCGTGCCGTTGAACCGGCTCGGCTGGCCCTCCGGCGTCGCCCCTGATGGCATAACCCAACGCAACTTTTTCCAATCCCTCCAATTCCATGAACACTCCGTTTCAACGTTCGCGCAAGGCGGCCACGCTGTCTGCTCTTTTTCTCCTCATGCTAGCTTCGGCCTGTGAAGGTCCCCAGGGCGATCCGGGTCCGGTTGGCCCCGCCGGTCCTCAGGGCGCGCAAGGCCCGCAGGGGGCCACCGGCGCGGCCAACGTCCGCTACTCCGACTGGGTCAACGTCACGTTCGCGGGCAGCGGCAGCACCTATACGGGCAACCTCACCGCCGCGCCCCTCACCCAGGACGTGCTCGACAAGGCCGACATCCGGGTGTACTGGAAAGATGGCAGCCGGGTGATTACCCTGCCCTACGCCCAGATCCTCGGTGGCACGACGTACACGGTGCACCAGCGGTTTTACGTCGGGCGCATCGAACTGGTGTCAAGCTACGCGCTCGGTTCGCAGTCCATGCGGTACGTGGTAATTCCCGGCGGCTCGGCCCTGCGGATGGCCCTGAACCTGGACGATTACGAGGCGGTGAAAAAAGCCTTCAATCTGCCCGACTAAACCGCATCTTCCGGGCGGTCGTCACCAGTGCGTACGGCAGCGACCGTTCAGGGAGTTTTCGCACCCCTTTTTTCCAACGTTCCATTCCTCTCATCCCATGAAACCTTTCGCTCCGCTCCGTTTCGGCGTTTTCGCCCTGGCCCTCGTACTCGCCCTGACGGGCTGCAAAAAATCCGAGGAAGCCCCCGGCCTTTCGGCCAAAATCCAGAACATCGTGCCCGAGGCTGCCCTCAACGATATGAAGGCGAAAGGGCTGACCATCAACGAAGGCAACACGCCTCCCAACATCGAAGGCATTTTTGAAACCAATCCCTATATCCTGCTCGCCCCCTACGGCCCTGAAGACGGCTATGTCAAAGGCCGCGTCATTCCTAACAACCGTTTCCGGTTCAGCAACCAGAACGCTGATGAGGTCCAACTGGAGTTGAAACAGCTAGGAAGTAGCACCAATACCGGTTCCGGCACGGCCTCGTTTCTGGCGGGGACTGGCAACAAGTTCACGCTCTTCGGACAAATCGTCGGCAACTCAAATAACATTCCGACCAAAACCCTGACCGTGATTTCAGGGGAGATTACCCCGACAGGCATCAAAGATTTTCAGTATGCGCTTCTGCTGACCGAAAAAACCGGGGATACCAACAATGCGAACCTAATTCCGGTCAATAAATCCCGCGTCTGGATTGATGGCGATGGTTTGGCCAGCAAGGTGGGCACCTTCCGGCTGTCTGCCGAAGGAATGATCCCGGCAGACGGCCCCAGGGCCGACTCGGCGCGGGACTAAATCTTCATAGGTTAGGTGGACACTGGAAAAGCCGCCCTCGCTTGAAGGCGGCTTTTTTCACCCGCTACCGGCCCGGCAAGCCTTCTCCGAAGGTGCGAACCACGAATCCGATTGACAACGCCGAATTTTTAACAAACGGTTTGGCGAAGCTGAGCAAGCGGGTTCGTTCGTTTCAGAATTAGAACTCGTTCATTTTCAAACTCAATTCCATTCCCATGAAAACGTTCCTGCTCTCCGGTTCCCTGCTGCTCGCGCTCGTTTTTTTGACAGGGTGCAAAAAAAGTGCGGATGAATCGCTTGCCGACAACTGCACCAGGGCCGGCCAGAAGGCCGAAGCCTACACGGCGGCCCTGCAAGCGTACAGTGCTTCGCCCACCAAAGCCAACTGCGAGAAGGTAAAAAGCACGGCCCTCGATTACGTGGAGATCGCCGCAAGCTGTTCTACCATCGGCCAGGCGGACCTCAAGGCAGCCCGCGACCAGATCAACGCGCTCGTTTGTCAGTGACGGGTCGCCCGGCAAACGCCTGACGGGTCAAAACTGGTGAAAACTCTCACCGATGAACTGGAGCGCCGGGATGATGCCCGAGCGCCAGTAGGGCCAGGTGTGCGCGCCGTGGCGCACCATAAATTTGTGCGGAACCTGCCGGGTTTTCATGGCCATGTGGAGCGCGCAGTTGCCGCCGATGAGAAAATCGTCGTCGCCGCAGTCGAGCCAGTAGCGGACGGACTTCAGTTTTTCCAAATCCCCCGAGTTGACGAGCGCAAGCGGCGAATTCTTCTGCCAGGCCTCGGTGATGCGGTTGCCGTCGGGAGCCGGCGGGCCGAACCACTTGGCAAAAAAGCCGTCGTACTGCTGCTGGGGCCAGCCTTTGATTTCCTCGTCGGTCCACACGGCTGCGCTCAGCGGGGCGCAGGCGGCGAAGAGGTCGGGGTGTTTCAAGGCCATGAGCAGCGAACCGTAGCCGCCCATCGACAGTCCCGCCACGCCCCGGTACCGCTTCTCGGCCAGGATGGGGTAGTTTTTTTCGATGAACGGCATGAATTCCTGCACGAAGAAATCCTCGTAGCGCACCTTGCCGTCGAAGCTGTTGAGGTAAAAATCCTTCTGCCCGTCGGGCATGACGATGATCATCGGCGGAATTGTCCCGTCGGCGATGGCCTTGTCGGCCAGGCGGTTTACTTCGCCAAACTGCACCCAGCCCGTTTCGTCGTCGCCGTAGCCGTGGAGCAGGTACACGATGGGGTACTTGCGTTCGGAAACCCCGAAGTCGGGGGGCAGGTACACCGAGTAGCGGACCTCGCGGTTGAGCACTTTGCTCGAAACCTTGCGGCTGGCGAACACCTTGCCGGTTTGCTGGGCCAGGAGCGACACTGACAGTAACAGGCCCGCCAGCAGGGGCAGGGCGGTGCGGAGGGAAGTTTTGGCTTCACCGAATCGGAATGATTTCATGGTCGGGTTTAGTGGAAAATTTCCGTGAAAATGCCCGATTCCTAGCGAACGGTCAATGGCTTCCCGCGCATTTGCCCTACCTTTCCCGCCCCTTGCCTGACCATCTCCCTGTAATCTTCTCACCCTCAAATTTCTACGGTCATGGCCAAAGCCATCGAACAACTCAAATTTCTGACCGTCGGTCACTTCGGCCTCGGTCGGCGCGGGACGGGCATTGGCAGTCCCGCCGAGCAGGTCCACGACGGCGACACCGTCACGGTACGCGCCCTGGGCAATTTCGGCGTGCGGTTTCTGGGTATCGACGCCCCCGAAGTCAGCTTCGATTTTCCCGGCGGCGGGTCGAACAATTTTCTGGGTTTGACGAATCCGAAGTGGGAGGAATTTCTCAGCGACCCGTTCAACGCCGAAAAGTGGGGCGAAATCACGCTCACCACCGGCCTGAAAAATCACCTGAAAAAAGTGACCGGTCCCGGCACCGCCGCCAACCACGCCCGCCACAACAAAGCCCCCGAAGAGTTTCTGACGGCGGAGGTGGTGAAAGACCGCGACGCCCTCGGCGTGACCAACGAGGACTTCAAATTTTTCCTCGCCTTTGCCTACGAAATCATGGACGGCTACGGGCGGATGCTGGCCTACCTCAACGCCGACTACCCCCAGCCGCCCCGGCCCAACTACTACAACGAGCGCCTGCTCGAAGCCGGGCTGGTGGTGCCGTACTTCATTTTTCCGAACGTGGACCCGTTCGTGCGCTCCAAATCGCCGACGCAAACCCTGGGCGAGTCGCCCGCCGAGTTCCGCCAGAAAATCAGCGCTGCCAGGGGCCTCACCGCCGCCCGCACCTGGACCCGTCAGGCCCGCGAAGCGAAGCGGGGCGTGTTTGCGGCCAGTGACCCGCTCCGGCTGCTGCCCTTCGAGCTGCGTTTCCTGGCCCAGCGCCGCGCCCCCAACCGCTGGGTGATTGATTTGGGGAAAACCGATAACGTGCTCATCCGCCCCGAAAAGTACCACACCGTGGCGAACCTCGAAGACCGCCTCTTCATCCCCGACGAATTCGTGCCGCTGTTCGTGGACAGGGGGTGGCGGCGGGGGCGGTGATTCGTTGGTTGAGGGGTTGTCCGTTGAAAGTTGACAGTTTCGCTAACCATCAACTTTCAACGGACAACTTTCAACTCCGATTTGCGGTGCATTTTTGCCGCATGAAACGACTTCTCCTGCTGCTGCTCCTCTTCGGCGGTACTCCCGCCGCGTTCGCCCAACTGGCCCCCCTGACCGTGGACGCCATCATGCGAGACCCGAAATGGATGGGCGTGGCCCCCACGGGCGCGTTCTGGAGCGAAGATTCCCGGACGATTTATTTCAACTGGAACCCGGAAAAAACTCCTTTCGACTCGCTCTACGCCCTGAGCCTCACCAACCGCACGCCCCGCAAAGTGCCGAGGGGCGAACGCCTGCAAATCCCCTCTCCGGGCACCTACAACCGCGCCCGGACGCAGAAACTCTACGAAGCCGACGGCGACGTTTTTCTGCTCGACGTGAAAACCGGCCAGAAGCGCCAACTGACCAACACCGTCGAAACCGAAAGCAACCCGGCGTTCACGGGCGACGAATTCGGGGCCGTGTTCCGCCGGGGCAGCAATTTGTTTTTGGTGAATCTGACCACGGGTACCATCACCCAACTCACGAATTTTTTGCCGGGGAAACGGGACGAGAAAAAACCGGGTGAACAGGAACGCCTGCTGAAAACCGAACAACTGGCCCTCTTCGACGTGCTCCGCGAACGCAAAACCAAGCGCGACGCCACCGAGAAAGCCCAGAAACTGGACCGCCCCAAACGCCCGAAGGAATTTTACCTCGAAGAGCGCACCGTCGAAAACCCCGCCCTCAGCCCCGACGGCAAGTTCGTGACCTTCCGGTTGGCCAAAGCGCCGAGCGGCACCAAAACCACCGTCGTGCCCAGCTACGTGACCGAATCGGGTTTCACCGAAGACCTGCCCGCCCGCGCCAAAGTCGGCGTGGCCCAGAGCAGCTACCAGTTCTTCGTGTACGACATCGCCCGCGACACGATTCAGGAAGTTTCGACCAAAACCCTGCCCGGAATTTTCGACAAACCCGATTACGTCAAGGACTACCCCCAGCGGAAGGACACGGTCAAAAAAGCCCGCGCCGTCATCCTGCACGGCCCGGTCTGGTCGGAAAACGGCAAGAACGCCGTCGTCGTGGCCCGCTCCCTCGACAACAAAGACCGCTGGATTCTCGCCTTCGACCCCGCCACCCGCGAGTTGAAACCCCTCGACCGTCAGCGCGACGAAGCCTGGGTGGGCGGGCCGGGCATCGCGGGGTGGTTCGGCGGGGGCTGGGTGAGCTTCGCGGCGGACGGGGAAACGGTGCTTTTCCACTCCGAAGTCGACGGCTACTCGCACCTCTACGCCGCCAACGTGCGGACGGGCGAGAAAAAGCAGTTGACGAGCGGGAAGTTCGAGGTGCAGCAGGCCCAGCTTGCCCGCGACCGGAAGACGGTGTATTTTCTTTCCAACGAAGTCCACCCCGGCGAGCAGCGGTTCTACCGAATGGCCGTCACGGGCGGCCCGCGCACCCAACTCACCACCCTCTCCGGCGGCTGCGACGTGACCGTTTCGCCCGACGAAACCCAGCTCCTCATCCGCCGCTCCACGCCCACCCAGCCCTGGGAACTGTACCTGCAAGCCAACAAACCCGGCGCGAAGGCGGAGCCGGGCGTCGCTACGCAATTGACGTTCTCGCTTTCCGATGAATTCAAAAACCACCCCTGGCGCGAGCCGGAACTCATCACCGTCAAAGCCGCCGACGGGGCCGACGTGTACGCCCGGCTCTATCGCCCCGACGCGGCGAAGAAAAACGGCGCGGCGGTGATTTTCGTCCACGGCGCGGGGTACTTGCAGAACGCCCACCGCTGGTGGAGCCAGTACTTCCGGGAATATTTCTTCCACAACCTGCTCGCCGAGCGGGGCTACACCGTGCTCGACATGGACTACCGGGGTTCGGCGGGCTATGGCCGCGACTGGCGCACGGGCATCTACCGGCACATGGGCGGCAAAGACCTCAGCGACCACGTCGACGGGGCCAAATGGCTCGCCGCCCAGCACGGCATCGACCCGAAACGCATCGGCATCTACGGCGGCTCCTACGGCGGGTTCATCACGCTGATGGCCCTGTTCACCCAGCCGGGCGCTTTCGCGGCGGGGGCGGCCCTCCGGCCCGTCACCGACTGGGCGGCCTACAACCACCCCTACACCGCCAACATCCTCAACGAACCCCAGACCGACTCGCTGGCCTACCGCCGCAGTTCGCCGATTTACTTCGCCGACGGGTTGAAAGACCGCCTGCTCATCTGCCACGGCATGGTCGACGTGAACGTGCATTTCCAGGACGTGGTGCGCCTCAGCCAACGGCTCATCGAACTCAAAAAGGAAAACTGGGAACTCGCCGCCTACCCCGTGGAAGACCACGCCTTCGTCGAACCCAGCAGTTGGACCGACGAGTACAAGCGGATTTTGAAGTTGTTTGAGGAGGCGATTGGGAGAAAGGTGGGGCCGTGAGGAAGGCCGGTTGAAGTAAGTTTTGCCGAAAATCGTACCTTGTGCCATGAGTCAGCTTCCCAACTGCGAACGTGCGGTCGTTTCGGTGGAAAAAGTTCGGGATTATTTGCTGAACGATTTCCACCCGGAAGGCGGCTCGAAAGCCCGGTTTTTCAAACGGTTCGGGTTTTCGGCGGAAAATTGGGAAGCCCTGCGGGAAGCCATTTTGCGCATGGCCTGCACGGGCGAACTGATTCGCGTGGTGGAACGACCGCCTTACGGTTCCCGCTACGTAACGCGGGCGAGGCTGCCGACTCCCGACGACCGCAACCCGGAAGTGACCATTGCCTGGTTCATCAACACCGACGACGAAACCCGTACCCCGCGTTTGGCCACGGTGGTACCCGACAACCGAAAACGCCCATGATTCAGGAATTAGACCGCGTGGTGCTGGCCGAAGACTTGCCCGACTACGCCCTGCAAGCCGGTGACCTCGGCGTGGTGGTGCTGGTTCACGGCTCCGGCGAAGCCTTTGAAGTTGAGTTTCTCACGCTTGACGGCGATACGGTCGCCGTCGAAACGCTCACGGCCCGCCAAGTGCGCCCCATCCGGGCCGGTGAAATTGCCCACGTGCGCGGGTGGGAGCAGGCGGCGTAAATGGGTTTTTCTACCTTCCTGTCATGAAAACGAAAGAGCTTCAAAGGCCGTCGGTTCGCCCGTCGAAAATGACGCACAACCCCCGCTTGGACGAGGAATGCAGCGGTAAGGTGCTGTTCCCGGAAAAAGTAGCCCGCGCCAACGAGTTCGTGAAGAAACACGGTTTGCCCGAAGAGTAGAAGAAATTCATGTGCCCGCTCAGCCACGGTGGTGCCTGATAATCCCAGACGCCCATGATTCAGGAATTTAACCGCGTGGTGCTGGCTGAAGACTTGCCCGACTACGCCCTGCAAGCCGGTGACCCATGAGAACGATTGCCATTGACGTTGAAAACCTGAAAGTACGGAGCGTGTGGTTTAACGCGGAGAAAGTCTATTTCGACTTTCAGGATGGCCGCACGATGGGCGCGCCATTGGCCTGGTTTCCCCGCCTGCAACACGCCACCGACGCCCAACGCCAAAACTGGCGGCTGATTGGACGGGGCTACGGGGTGCATTGGGAAGACCTGGACGAAGACCTCTCGGCGGAGGGAATGTTTTTGTTTACGAAGGAAAGCGCCTGAGTGGGGCAATTTGTAAGCCGACGGCCCGCCCTGATAATCACGGCGGGCCGTCGGCATTTTATTTGAAAAAGCGGTATCGACCTTCATTAGACTATAATGAATTGGCGATAGTTAGTGGCCGAAGCCAACGCGTCATTTATTTTTTTGTAAAAGACAACTCGCTAAGCGGCAGGGCATCTACGTCTTGGGAGAAGGGAACTTGAAGGTTGCTAGGCTGAAATTTGACAACAGCCCAAACAGTTCCTCTATCGTTAACACTTTTGACGTATCCGATGCGCATACTTCCAACCTGCTGGTCGGAAGTAGTGAAGTGAAACACTTTTCCCGAAATCGTAACAGCAACAAATTTCGTATCCCGGTAGAACACAGCATCTTCATTTGAAAAATTTTTCTGCGCCGGTGTTCCAGTCTGCGCATGCACCGTATAAGTTGGCACTGTGTTGAGCGGAACTCCGAAAGTTGCCTCCAATCCTAAACGGAATACTTCATTGCGCTTTTCGACCGTCCAGGTTGTAGGGTCGTCTACGGGCGTGGTGTCCTCACTTTTCTTGCTACAGCCGCCTCCCAGCACCAGCAGGGCGGCAACGGTCAGGTAAAGGATTTTCTTCATATTTTGAAAGGGAATGGGGTTGAAATGCCAAAAGCCCTGCCCGGTACGCGGGAGCGCGTACCGGGCAGGGCTTTTGGCAAAACTGCCTAAAAATCAAGGTTTGGCCAAACGATTGGGGGAATTTTTTTGGCGAACGGGTTGGAAAAACGTCGGGACGCGAAGCGGCCACCCTTCAGGCGGGCAAATCCTTCGCCTGGTTGGCCCGCTGCTTCCGCCTAATTTGCGCCACGGTCGCGGCGGTTTGTCAGCACCCGACGAGTACCCAATTTTGAATTCTGGGCGCAACGCCCGAACTTGGTCTAAAACCATGCAACCCCATGAGCGCCCCTACCGACCTGAACGACTACCACAAGCAGCGGAACAAGCGCTTGACCAAGAAACTCTCCGAGCAGCCGCCGATGTCGCAGCAGGAATCCATCGAACAAATCAAGCGGCTGAACGAGCAGAGCCAGCGTCACGCCCTGAACGAGACGCGCTGAACGAGTGGCTGCGTCCGCTTGAAGAGCAGGCGCTCCGGAGGTGGGCCGTGCAAACCAACCTCTTGCTGGACGGCGAGGCCTTCACCCGGGAATGGCGGGAGTTTGGTGAGGTCGAAGGGGTCGAACACCGGGTTTTCGCCCAAGCCGGACGTTTTTACAAAGGCAATAACCTGCTCTACCACGGCAACTGGCTGGAGTATTTCCACCGGCTGATTCTTCACAACTGGCTGTTTCCCGATACGGCGCTGCGGCTCGAAGGCTTCATCATGGTGAGGGCCATCTTGCAACCCGTCGTTTCGCAGACGGCCATTCGGGGTGTAGGAGCCACGCGCGACGAAGTGGAGGCCGAAATGCAGAAGCTGGGTTTTCTGCGCCGCCGCAACGACGATTACTTCAACCCAATGCTCCGGATTCTGGTCGAAGACCTGCACGACGAAAACGTATTGGTGGATGCCGACGGTGACCTCTTCATCTTTGACCCGGTGATTTACCTGGCAAAACCTGAGTGGAAGCTGCCGATGCCGTGACAGCGCCGACGGAAATTTCCTTCACAGCGTGGTAGAAGGAAATCGGGAGAGAAATAGCATCCTTCCCCGATCCAATTTCACCCATTTCAGACGGTTCCTAACCGCTTCCGGCACCCACTCCCCATTTCCCGGCGTTCATCCCGCCAATTCCGCGCTTCATCCGCTTTTCGTTTCCCGCGCGGCGCGGCGCGGCCACCTTTGCCGCACCAAAACGAGCACTATGAAAACCCAACGTGTACAATTTTTCCTAACTCTGCTTTTCGCCGCCCTGCTGACGCCGACCTTCGCCCAGTTTCCGGGCATGGGCGGCGGGGGCCAGCCCAAAGCCATTCCCGGCACCGCCACCGACCAAACCCCGAAAGGCAATTCCAAAATCACGGGCTACGTCGTGGACTCGGCGGTGACGAAGGCCGTCGAATTCGCCAGCGTGGCCCTCTACAACAAGGCCACCAACAAGGCCGTGGACGGCACCGTAGCCGACGAAAAAGGCAAGTTCACCCTCAACCGCCTGCTGCCCGGCGAGTACCGGCTGCTGATTACGTTCATCGGCTTTTCGACGAAAACCATCGACAACCTGAAACTGGAAAAAGGCCAGGACCTCGACCTGGGCGTCATCAAATTGTCGCCCAACGTGAAAACCCTCGATGAAGTGACCGTGACCGGCCAGGCCGCGCTCATCGAGGAAAAAGTGGACCGGCTGGTGTTCAACGCCGAAAAAGACATTGCGGCCAAAGGCGGCGACGCCACCGACGTGCTCCGCAAAGTGCCCCTGCTCACGGTGGATTTGGACGGCAACGTCAGCCTCCGTGGCAACCAGAACGTGCGCGTGCTCATCAACAACAAGCCCTCCACCATCGTGGCCAGCAGCATCGCCGACGCCCTCAAGCAAATTCCCGCCGACCAGATTAAAACCGTGGAGGTCATTACTTCCCCCTCGGCCAAGTACGACGCCGAAGGGTCGGGCGGCATCATCAACATCATCACCAAAAAGAACAGCCTCCAGGGCCTGAACCTCAACGTCGACGCGGGCGTGGGCAACCGGGGGTCGAGCCTGTCGCTCAACGGCGGGTACCGGAAAAAGAAACTGGGCCTCACGCTGGGAGGCTTCGGGCGGGCCATGTACAACGTCATCACCAAGACGGCCCTCGACCAAACGAGCGTCGTAAACGGCACCACTACCCTCACCCGCCAGACCGGCGACGGTTACACCCAGGGCCTGTTCGGCCAGTACAACCTGGGCATGGACTACGATTTGGCCAAAAATCAAAGCCTGACGGCGGGCGTCCGCTACGGCGTGCGCAACATGGCCAACCAGCAGGACCTCTCGACCCAACTTTTCACCAACGGCGTGGCGGGTCTGCGCTCGCGCCGCGACGTGGACGTCAAAAACCTCTCGGGTACGGTGGACGTCAACGTGGACTACCTGCGCATCTACAAACCCCAGCAGGAGTGGAGCATCTCGACGCTCTACAGCCGCAACGACCTGACCAACAACTTCGACGCCAACCTGCTCGGCAACGGCGGCGAACTCGTCGGGCGGCAGCGGAACCTGAACGGCAACATCAACCAGGAATTCACGCTCCAGACCGACTACCAGACGCCCATCAAGAAAAACCAGATGATCGAGTTCGGCGGCAAGGGTATTTTCCGGCAGGTGGACAGCGACTACAAGTACCTGATGGCCGGGCCGACGGGCGAGTTTGCCACCGACGTCCGCCAGCCCGCCGGGGCCTTGACCTACCAGCAGAACATCGCCGCCGGGTACACCTCGTACACCTACACGACGAAGAAAAAATACACCCTCAAGGGCGGCCTGCGCTACGAGCACACGTTCATCAACGCCCGCACCCGCGAGGGTGGCTACCTCGGCGTGGCCGACTACGGCGTGCTCGTGCCGAGCTTCAACGCCTCGAAAAGCATCAAGGGCACGATGGTGAAACTGGCCTACAACCGGCGCATCCAGCGGCCGGGCCTCCAGCAGTTGAACCCCAACTTCAACGCCGCCAACCCCCAGAACATCACCATCGGCAACCCCCGCCTGCTGCCCGAACTGACCAACAACTTCGAGCTGGGCCTGAGCCGGACCATCAAGAAAACCTTCATTAACGCCACCTTTTTCGGACGCGTCACCAACAACGCCATCACCCAGGTGCGCCAGCCCTCGGACACCCTCGCGGGGGCCATCGTGACGACGTTCGAGAACATCGGCAAGCAACACGCCTACGGCCTCAACCTGTTCGCCAACGTAGCCGCGACCTCGAAAATCAACGTCGGAATTTTCACCAACCTGTTCTACACGACCCTCACCGGCCAGCAGACCGCCCTCAACGGGTTGTCGGAGTCGGTGCGCAACGAGGGCCTCGTCGCCAGCGGAGGGATGTTCGTCCAGGCGCAGTTCAAGAACGGCTGGGGTGCCCAGGGCTTCGGCTTCATGCAGGGCAACCAGGTGCAGTTGCAGGGTACGCAGGGGGGCTTCGGGTTTTACTCCCTGGGCGTGAAAAAAGACATCGCCAAGAAAAAAGGCAGCGTGGGCCTGGCGGCGGAAAACTTCCTGACCAAACGGTTCCACATCCCCACGCGGCTCAATTCGCCCCAGTTCAGCCAGGTCAGCGACGTGTACCTCTACAACCGGGGCATCCGCCTGACGTTCACCTACAAAATCGGCAAGATGACGATGGAAGCCCCCCGCAAAAAAGCCAAGTCGGTCAACAACGACGACGTGAAGAGCGATGGCGGCGGGCAGCAGGGCGGCGCTGCTCCGGCGGGGGGCGGTGCCCCCGGCGGCGGACGGCCCTGAGGTCTGGTGACATTGCGTTTCAACGAAAAAGGCAACCTAGGAAGGTTGCCTTTTTCGTTGGTGCAGGAAACGGAACCGCCCTTACTTCAGGCTCTCCCGGATGGATTTCACCATCTCGTGGTGCTGCTGGAGCGTCGGCAGGGTTTTGGCGGCGAAGGCCTTCACGGCGGCGTCTTTGGCGTCGTCGGCAGCTTCCTTGAATTCTTCCACGTCGTGGTCATGGTCTTTTTCCATGATTTCGATGTAGCGTTTGTCGAACTCCGCGCCGGAGAGTTTGGCCAGTTCGTCGATGTGCTTCTGGTGGTCTTCGCCGGGCGCGGCGGGCAGGGCGATGCCCTTCTGCCCGGCCAGGGCTTTGAGTTCTTCGTTGGCGGCGGTGTGGTCTTTGACCATCATCGCAGCGAAGTCTTTCACGCGTTGGCTCTGGCCTTTTTCCTGGGCCATTTTGCCCAATTCCACTTCCATCATGCCCCCGCTGGCGGCCTCGACCACAAACTCGGCGTCGTCGTCGGCGGCGTTGTCGGTTTTTTCGTTGGCGTCTTCGGCCCGCTCCACGTGGTCTTCTGCGGTCTTGGCAGTGTTGGAACCGCCGCAATTCTGGAAACTCCAGGCTCCCAGGGCGAGCAGGCAAAACAGGGTCAGCTTCTTCATGGTTTTATTGATGATTGGAGAAAGCGCAACCGCTTTCGTGTGAACGAAGAATTTTCCCAGAAAAGGAAAAACCCGTGCCGCTCCCGTTTTTTCTCACGAACTCGTCTCAAAAACTTCCCTAACTTTCCCCGGCTTCCGCACCAAACGAACCGTTGGGACGTTAGGCAACTGTGATTTCCAGCTTCATTCCGTCCGTTTCCATGCTGCTTTTCGGCAAATTCAAAACCTACCTGCTCTCGCTGCTGGTGTTCGCGTTCGTGTTCGGCTGCCAGCCCGGCTCCGACCCTACGCCCGATGCGCCCAACCAGTTTCTGGTCGAATCCACGGTCAAAGGCCAGTTCACCAAAGATCAACTCGCCGCCCGCCTGGGGGCCGTCAACCCGCTGTTCGCGGCGTTTTTGAAGTACGGCGTCAAGGTCCACAGCCTGACGTACAAAACCCAGATGCCCGACGGCACCGCCGTAACGGCCTCCGGGGCCATCCTGGTGCCCGACGCCCCCGACGCCCTGCCGATGGTGAGCCAGCAGCACGGCACCATCCTCGACGACGCCCAGGCCCCCTCCAACTACGGCCCCGGCTCCGACGCCTACGAGGCCGCCACGGTGTTCGCCTCGGTGGGCTACATCATGGTCTGCCCCGATTACATCGGCTACGGGGCTTCCAAAAACATCCCGCACCCCTACGAACACCGGCAGACCCTCGCCCAGGCCAGCCTCGACATGCTCCGCGCCGCCCGCGAATTCTGCGAAGACAACAACATCAAGTGGGACAAACGGGTGTACCTCACCGGGTACTCCCAAGGCGGCTTCGCGACCATGGCGATGTTTAAACTGATGGAGGAAAAATACCCCACGGAATTCAACCTGCGCGGGGTGTCGGCGGGTGCGGGGGCCTACGACAAAACGGCGTTCATGAACTACATCATCAAAGAGCGGACTTCCGGCCTGCCTGAGTTCAACCGATTGTACGTGTGGGTGTTGCAAACCTACGACCGGCTTTACGGCCTTAACCGCCCGATGAGTTATTATTTTAAGGAGCCGTACCTGGCCGAAGTGCAGAAAGGCCCGAACGCGAACATCAACGTGCCGTTCAACGCGACTCTCACGGACAGTTTCCGGAAGGCCATCATCGACCGAACCGACACGGCGTTTCTCAACGCGGTGAAAGACAACGACGTGTACGACTGGAAACCCTCTGCTCCCCTGCGGCTCTACCACGGTACCGCCGACGACCTGGTGTTTTTCTTCAATTCGCAGAATGCCTTTAACGCCATGAAGGCCCGGGGGGCCACCAGCGTTACGCTTGTCCCGTTGGAAGGTGCCAACCACTACTCCGCTGCCGCCGGCTACGTGCTGGGTACGTTCGATTTCTTTTCGACGGTGAAATGAAAAAGTTCAGCGTTTAGGGTTCAGGGTTTAGCGTTGTTTTTTAACGCTAAACCCTGAACCCTAAACGCTGAACGCATTATTCCAACAACGCCATCACGTCCTCCTTCGTCAGCGATTTGACGAAGCCTTCTTCGGTCGTGACCAATTCGCTGGCCAGGCGCTGCTTGTTGTGCTGGAGGGCCAGGATTTTCTCCTCGACGGTGCCTTTCGTGATGAATTTGTAGGTGAACACCGTTTTGTCCTGCCCGATGCGGTGGGCGCGGTCCACGGCCTGGGCCTCGATGGCCGGGTTCCACCAGGGGTCGAGGATGAATACGTAATCGGCCGCCGTGAGGTTGAGGCCGAGGCCCCCGGCTTTCAGCGAAATCAAAAAGAGTTTGATCGAATCGTCTTCCTGAAACAGGTTTACCTGCCCTTGCCGGTCCTGGGTGTTGCCGTCGAGGTAGGCGTAGCGGGTGCCCTGCCGGTCGAGGTGGCGGCGGAACAGGTCGAGGTGCTTGACGAACTGGCTGAAGATTAAAATTTTGTGGTTCTCGCTCAGCGCCGTTTCGATTTTCTGCACCACGTCGTCCATTTTTCCCGACCCGTCTTCGTAGCCCGGCTCGGCCAGGCGGGGGTGGTTGGCCAGTTGGCGCAGGCGGGTCAAGCCCTGGAGTACGACCATCTGTGAGCGGGCGATGCCTTCCTGGTCGATGTGCTGGAGAATCAGGTTCCGGTAGTACGACTTGGCTTCTTCGTAGGCGCGCTCCTGCTCCTCGGTCATCGAGCAGTAGTGCAGGCTTTCCACCTTCGGGGGCAGTTCGGTGGCGACCTGGGCTTTGTGCCGCCGGAGCATGAAGGGCTTGATGAGGCTGTACAGCCGCTGGGTTTTGGCCGCGTCGCCCTTTTTTTCAATCGGAATCTGGAATTCGTTCCTAAAAAAATGCTGGTTGCCCAGCAGGCCGGGGTTGATGAAGCTCATCTGGCTCCAGAGGTCGAGCGTGCTGTTTTCCAGCGGCGTGCCGCTCAGGATGAGCCGGTGCCGGGCGTTGAGCTGCATCACCGCCCGCGTGACGTGCGAGGAGGGGTTTTTAATCGCCTGCGATTCGTCGAGAATCACGTAGTGGAAGGGGTACTGCTTCAACGAATCGACGTCGATGCGCACGATGCCGTAGGAGGTCAGCACCACGTCGTACTGGTCGAACACGGTGATGTCCTTGTCGCGGTACGTGCCCGTGTACACGAGGATGTTGAGGTCGGGCGTGAATTTTTCGGCTTCCGACAACCAGTTGTAAATCAGCGAAGTGGGCATCACCACGAGCGAGGCCCCCTTCGTGGTGGGTTTGAAAAACGTGATGCCCTTCAGCTTGGGCAGGCTGGGGGTTTCCGGCGGCGTTTCGCCCGCTTCGTACTGCGATTGCAGCAGGCTGAGCGTGGTGAAGGTTTTGCCCAGGCCCATGTCGTCGGCCAGGCAGCCGCCGAAGCGGTACTGATTCAGGAAGCGCAGCCAGTCGTAGCCCGCCTTCTGGTAGGGCCGCAGGGTGCCGCGCAGGTTGGGGGGCAGGGGGTAGTTTTCGATTTCCTCGAATTTCCGCAGCGCTTCGAGCTTGCGGCTCATCACCGTCGCGGCGAGGCTTTCCTGGCCCAAATCCTGCACGAGCGCGAGGTGGTGCTTGCGCAGGCTGAGGCGCTCGCTGTTCCCGTTGGGTTCGGTCAGGGCCAGCAGGTCGGAGTACTGCGTGAACCAGGCTTCGGGAATGACGGCCACCTCGCCGTTGGGCAGGGTGAATTCCCGCTTTTTGGCCAAAATCAGGTTTCGCAATTTCAGAAACGGAATCTCGAATTCCCCGAACCGCACCAGCGCGTACACGTCGAACCAGTCGTTGCCCTCGCGGATGTTGACTTCGATGGACGAATACCCCAGGAAGTACCGCTTGCCGTCGGCGGGGTTTTGGCCCAGCACGAAACCGGCTTCGTCGAGGGCGGCGCGGTGGGTTTGCAGCCAGGTGAAGGCGGCGGTTTTGCCCAGCGTGGCCCGGCCATTTTTCACCTCCAGGCCGAGGGTATTCAGGAAAAGCACCTTCTCGCGCTCGGCGGCGAGGTCGCGTTTCACCTTGTGAAAAATGTAGTCGTCGCCCTGCTTTTCCAGGCTCACGTTGGAGGTCGCCGCGAAGCTGTCGAACCGGAAAGTGTAGTCGCCGTACCGGAACGAGAGGTGGAACGTCACCTGGGCGTCGTCGGGTTCGGCTTCTTCGACCCCTACCTCGTCGGGGCCGAAACCCTCGCCCGATAAGCGGGGTGCCGACCGGCCATTGGACACCGGCACGGCGCTTTCGGCGAGGTTGAGCAGGGGCGTGGGCGCGTAGGCTTCCTGGCGAATCTCGAACCCTTTGGCGTACACGTCAAACAGCGTGATGATGGACGTGACAAACTTCCGGTAGTAATCTTCCTCGATGCTTTTGGGAATGACAATCTGCTTTTTGGTCAGAAACGGCTGGAGCTTCTTGCCGTCCACCTCGCCCTCGAAATGGTAGAGGCGGTTGTTGAGAAACAGCCAGGCCGGTTCGTTGCAGAGAATGAAGCCGTTGCGCTGCTGAAAATCCAGCCGCCGGCCTGCGTGTTCGATGGTCGGGAAGTAGTGCGTGTTGTCGGCGTTGCGCTCAAAGTGAAACCGCACGCGGGCGGCTTCGGGCAGCACGTCGACGGCCTGGCTGGTGGGGGTGCCGTCGTTGCCGGTCACGAACACGGGCTTGCCGATGAGCAGGGGGAAAATCTGGGCCTTGCGCACCTCGACGTATTCGCCGATTCGTTCCTGAATCGCCTTGTCGCCTTTCTGCGGGTCGTAGATTTTCAGGAAAAACTCGACGGGCGTGGTGCGCTTGGGGTTGAATTTCCTGGCGATGGCGTCCTGCTGGATGTCGTCGATGAGGGCAACGAGCTTGAAATCAGCCTCGTCCAGCCCCTCGGCAAATTCGCCGACGTTTTTGCCCGAAATGGTCTGGTACTGAAACGTCAGTTCGCCGCGGGCATTGAGCTGCACCACCGAGGCCTCGAGCAGGTAGCCGAGGTACTCGTGCTGCAACAGGGAATAAACCAGTTGAAAAGGCTGGTGGGGCGAGACGTTCATGGGTCGGGTTAATCGGGTAAACTTCAAACATAACCGCCGCCGACCGGGCCACCAAGCCCCCGCCACCAGTGGCTGAAATTCTGGTAAAAGTTAGCCTCTCCTTCCGCACGGGTCTCGCCTGCGGCCAACGGTACGCGGGTGTCAAACCAACGGGTCTGACGGGTTAACGGTGAAACTGGGGTACGTTCAAGGCCGTAAGGTAAGCAGGGGGCGGGAAAGGGCAAGGGGGCGGGGAAGGAAAATTTTAGGAGAGTGGTGAATGGTCGTTCGGGAAATGGCTAGATGAATTGACTATAAATGCTGGAAAACAGCTTACGAAAATTTTTTAAGAAAATGCTTGCATAGAATTTATTTTTACCACTACCATTGTTCAGAAATTCATCAGAACCTCTACCGCCATGAGCCGCACACTCAAAACCTCCTCCTTTTTTAATCTCCCGGTTGCCCTTCTTGTTGGTTCACGTGCTCTATTAGAGCGAAATTAGCTTAGGTCAAGCAGTTAGCTACTTTTGAACAAACCAGCAAATTGCTCGATTCTAAATCTTTTAGCTACCTATGGATTTTGGCGAGGGCGACGGACACGGCCGACCATACACAGCCAGTAGTTCAACTCTGCTTCTCAAACCGATACTGCCTAAACTCTTTCATGCAATGAGAAAATTATTAATCTTCCTATCGATAATCTGGCTAAGCCTTCCAGGTTTTGGCCAGCAAACTGCTTATGAATACCCGATTACACCCAAAAGCCCACAATGGGCCCAGTTGAAGGATTACTCCCAGAAACGGGAGGTTTGTCAGTTGCCTGGGGATGTGTTAAAGTCACTTTCGACACCGCAGCTTGTCGAAGCGATTTTAGATTATCCGCTGCTTATGGACTTATTTGTATTTAGAAATTTGCAGACAGGCTTTGATAATCTGAAAAAAAACTTCAATGGCGTTAAAGAACTTTACGTCAGATTGGATTGGCGTGAGAGCTTACGATATCGCTATGAAGTTTTGCAGAAGATAGACATTTCTAAATTTAGCTCAATTGAACAAGGTGACCATGCATATAAGTTGATGGTGCTTGAAGTACTTCTAGCACAAACAGAAATAACAGGAGAAACCGATGAGCTACAGGAAAAGAAGGTTTTAAGAACTGCCTTGGAAACTACATTTAAGAAAAAAGAAGATGCTGCCGTGCATGGGGATTATGGCCTTGTGCCGACTATTTGGCTGATGTCCAGAATTTTGGATAGAGCAGGCAACGAAGAGGTTAGAAAAATAAAATCTGAAGACTCTAATTTTAAAGCGTTTTTGGCTGATGGCAATATGGTCATAAATTATTCCATTAGCGAAAAGATTATTAATCTTTCTCAAAAACATTTATCACAATAAAGCTATGAAAAGCACAACCATTTTTCTGTGCTCTGCACTGCTACTAAGTGGTTGCAGCACAGTTGAGACGGCTCCAAACTCCGAAGTCTTTAAGGCTTGTGGCGTGGAGAATCCCGCTCAAAATCTTCCCTGGCTAAAAGAGTTAATCGCCAAGGCTGAAGCGGATATAAAGACAAAAGAGTATAAAGGTAATTACATTGGGCAAATCTATCTGACTACTTGGCGAAATCAGGACGCTTTCTGGACAAATTTCATGATGGGCAGTGGAGGAATTTACGCAAGGCTTTATCATTGCGATGGGCAACGAATAATGATTGATAGTGGCAATCTTACGACGCCTGAAGTTGAAGAACTTAACAAAGCGCTTAACAAGGACAAACTTATCTACACGAATATGCCTCTATAATCTTCATACTATGAAAACGAAACTTTTACTTATCGGCATTGCTGGACTCACCAACTATGCGTTGGCTCAAACTCAGTCCTATGTGTATACTCCTCGCGGATCGACAATTACTGACTCATGGATTTTGCCTGAGGCTACAGACGCACTAAGAAGTGCAAGAGATAATTATTGGTTTCCGACTCAACCACCAACCACCCGAACTAAGCTGATCTATCCTGGTGAAACATTTAGTTCGTCTGATAAATTTAACTGTCATGGTTATGCTTGGCATATGCATGAAGGTGGGTCTATGAGATGGATCGGAAGGTCAGCCTCAAATGGAGAGGATGCTTACATGACGGACGGAAGCTACATAAAAGTATGTAACGAGGTATTCCCAGGCAAAGTAAGTTGGGGGAGTGATGACCATTCGGCAGTAACGACAGCTACACCTGGACGATGGATATCTAAGTTTGGGCCAGGAGCATATTTAATACATGATTACAATGACACACCGTATAACAACAGTATATATAATTACTATTCTTCAACCACTATAACTGGCCCACTTCTTCTTTGCAATGCAGCTTCGGGTACATTCAGCGTTGGCCCAGGCGCAACTTATTCATGGAGTTGTGGGGGAGGATTGGTCGCGACGAGCGGCAACAATGGACAGAATTACACGGTTCAACCAAACATTTCGTCTGGCATTGGCTGGGTCCAAGTTACGATTACAAGCGGCTGTGACGGACGTACCATCACATCCACGAAAAACGTCAACATAGGCCCTCCACAATTTTCACACTTTTCAGTCAACGGTCAGCAAACGTCCAACGCGACAGTGTGCGTCAACAACTTTGCCTCCATCGAGGCATTGCCATACGATAATACTGGAAACTACAGTTGGTCGCTCAGCAACTCGGGCAACGCGTACTTAACCAATTACAACAGTGCCAACACCTCTTTTAACGCCTACACGGCAGACTGTTACGGATTGACCCTCCAAATATCGAACAGTTGCGGAACAACTCAGGGAAACTTGACGATCTGCGCACAAAACTGCTTTGCCCGCTACACGGTAGCACCCAACCCCACTAAAGATGTGCTGACGCTGACCTTCGAGCCAGCAGAAGCCGCATCTGCTCTGCCCGACGAGGTTCTGTTGGTCAGCGAGAAAACGGGCCAACCCGTGCGAACCGCTAACGTTCAGGAAATGGCCCAGCAGGGAGCCATCACCCGGGGCCTCAAGGTCATTTTTCAGGTAGGTACTCTGCCGCGAGGTATTTATTACATTCAGGTCAAAAATCCACGTCGCAAAGACAAAGAACTCGATGTGATTAGGATTCTCCTCGAATAACAAGTCTTTCTTGTAAAGCACTGCGTCCGGTCTTTCTTTTAGATAGGCCGGGCGCAGTGCTTTACAAGGAAGAGACTACGTACTTCTACGCATTTTTAAAATACCGTATTTCTACGCTAAAACGGGTGGCGGATTTTTCTGAACGTTGGCGGAAGTTTTTGGGTCCAGTTTTATCCTCTAAACGCTTTCCACCATGCCCTCCAACTCCGAATCCGGCCACGCCATCAACGTGGCCAATTTCAAACAACTCACCACGAGCTGCACCTACTTCGGGTTGCCCTACAACCCCGTCAACGCGGCCCTCAAACTGACGGCCCTCAACACCAAAGCGGCTCAGGCCGACTCGGTCATGGCCGCCCTCGACGCCGCCTCGGGCGTGTACGACGTGAAGGTGAGCGCACGGGCGGTGGCCTTTGCGCCCCTCGACGCCCTGGCCACGCGCATCGGGCGGGCCTACGATTCGATGAGTCCCAATCCGGCCAACCGCAAGAAGGTCAAGGCGCTCATCCGCAAGATTCAGGGACGGCGGGCTACGGAACCCGACGAACCTACCCCCGACGAAGGAGGCACTACCCCGGAGCCGGGCACGATCTCGGCCTCGCAGCGGAGTTTCGACAACCGGGTGAGCAATTTCGGCAAGCTCATCCAACTGCTGCTGGCCGACGCCACCTACCAGCCCAACGAGGCTGACCTGAAGCTGACGAGCCTTCAGGCGTACTATGCCGACCTGAACTCGAAAAACGCCGACGTGCGCAACGCCAAGTCGCCGCTCGACATGGCCCGCGCCGAGCGCGACACGGTGCTGTACCACCCCGAAACGGGCCTGGTAACCATCGCCCTGATGGTGAAGGATTACACGCTGGCGGCCTTTGGGTTTAAAAGTTCGCAGTACGCCCAGGTGAAGGGCATCCAGTTTACGCGGCCCAAAAGAAAGGCCTGAACCGGACTGGGGCACCCCTGGTGCGTACCCTCCGCCTGCTACCCTGCGGGCGGAGGGTATTTTTTTGTTACAACCGTCCGGGACGTTGCACCGAGCATCCGGGAAGTTGCAACGGGCATCCGGGAAGTTGCACCGAGCATCCGGGAAGTTGCATTGGGCATCCCGGAAGTTGCATCGAGCGTCCCGGATGTTGCATTGGGCATCCCGGAAGTTGCACCGAGCGTCCGGGAAGTTGCACCGAGCGTCCGGGAAGCTGCAACGGGCATCTCTTTCGCCGTGTTAACCTTTCGTTCCCCCGGTTTTAAAACCCCAACATTTCACCGTACCTTCGTCCGGCAAATAACCACTGCTCCCACCCGTTATTTGCCATGCTCGACTCCTCCAAGTTTCTTTACGAGGCCCTCACCTACGACGACGTGCTGCTGCTTCCGGCCTACTCGGAAGTACTCCCCCGCGAAACCCGCACCGAAACAAGGCTCACCCGGAACATCCGCCTCAACATTCCCCTGCTCTCGGCGGCGATGGACACCGTGACCGAAGCCGACATGGCCATCGCGATGGCCCAGGAAGGCGGCATCGGCATTATTCATAAAAACATGACCGTCGCCCGGCAGGCCGAGGAGGTCCGCAAGGTGAAGCGCTCGGAAAGCGGGATGATCCTTGACCCCATCACGCTCACCGAAGGGGCCACGCTGGCCGACGCCCACCGCATCATGCGCGATTTTAAAATCGGCGGCATCCCCGTGGTGGACGCCGAGGGCCGCCTGACGGGCATCCTGACCAACCGCGACCTGCGCTTCCAGACCGACCTGAGCCGCCCCGTGACCGACATCATGACGAAGGATAAACTCGTCACCGCCCGCGAAGGCGTCGATTTAGAGCAGGCCGAGGAAATTCTCCAGCAGTACCGCATCGAAAAACTGCCCATCATCGATGCCGACCAGCGCCTCGTGGGGCTGATCACCTACAAGGACATTCTCAAGAAAAAAAGCCACCCCAACGCCTGCAAGGACGACTTCGGCCGCCTGCGCGTGGGGGCCGCCGTGGGCGTCACGCCCGACCTGCTCGACCGCGTGGGCGCACTCGTCAAAGCCGGCGTCGACGTGGTGAGCATCGACACCGCCCACGGCCACTCGAAGGGCGTGATGGACGCGCTCCGGTCGGTGAAAGCCGCCTTCCCCACCCTCGACGTGATGGTGGGCAACGTGGCCACCGGCGAAGGAGCCAAAGCGCTGGCCGACGCCGGGGCCGACGCCGTGAAGGTGGGCGTGGGGCCGGGCAGCATCTGCACCACCCGCGTGATTGCGGGCGTGGGCATGCCCCAACTCACGGCGGTGTACGAAGCGGCCAAAGCCCTCGACGGCACGGGCGTGCCCGTCGTGGCCGACGGGGGCATCCGCTACTCCGGCGACATGGTGAAGGCCCTCGCCGCTGGGGCCTCGTCGGTGATGGTCGGCTCGCTGCTGGCGGGCACGGAGGAGGCCCCCGGCGAAATCATCATCGCCGAAGGCCGCCGCTTTAAAACCTACCGGGGCATGGGGTCGGTGGAAGCGATGGAAGACGGCTCGAAAGACCGCTATTTCCAGGACGCCGAGGACGATTTGAAAAAACTCGTCCCCGAAGGCATCGTGGGCCGGGTGGCCTTCAAGGGCAAGGTCGGCGAAATCATCTACCAGATGGTCGGCGGGCTGAAAGCGGGCATGGGCTACTGCGGCACGCCCGACCTGGAGGCGTTGAAAGGGGCCAAATTCGTGAAAATCACCGCCGCCGGGGTCCGCGAAAGCCACCCCCACGACGTGCAGATTTCGAAGGAAGCTCCGAATTACAGTACGAAATGACGGGTGCGTCCCGAAGTCCGTTTGAATTTGGAGCAACGTTCCGGTAACTTGCTGAAGTCGCTTTCCAACGTCAATTCCATGCCGACCTTCACTTCCCTTGAACTTTGCGCCGGCGCGGGCGGGCAGGCCCTGGGCCTCGAACAGGCCGGATTCGACCATGTTGGGCTGGTGGAAATCGAGCCGCTGGCCTGCCAGACCCTGCGGCTCAACCGGCCCGGCTGGAACGTCATTGAACGGGATTTGCGGCAATTCAACGCCGAAGCGTTCCGGGGAAGGGTCGATTTGCTGGCCGGGGGCGTGCCCTGCCCGCCGTTTTCGGTGGCGGGCAAGCAGTTGGGGCAACTCGACGAGCGCGATTTGTTTCCCGAAGCCATCCGCGTCGCCCGCGAGTGCGAGCCGAAGGCAGTGTTGCTCGAAAACGTCCGCGGTCTGCTCGACCCGAAGTTCAAACTCTACCGGCGGCACATCCTGGCCGAGTTCCGCAGCCTGGGCTACTACTGCGAGTGGCGGCTGCTCCAGTCCTCCGATTTCGGCGTTTCCCAACTCCGGCCCCGCGCGATTCTGGTTGGACTGAAGGCCCCGTACTACGAACGGTTCAACTGGCCGACTTCTCACCCAGCGCGGCCCCTGACGGTGGGTGAGTTGTTGTTTCGGGAAATGCAGGCGGGCGGTTGGCAGGAGGCCGAAGCCTGGAAGGCACGGGCCAACGGCATTGCACCGACCCTCGTCGGCGGCTCGAAAAAACACGGCGGGGCCGACTTAGGCCCGTCGCGGGCTAAAAAAGCCTGGGCCTCGCTCGGCGTGGACGGATTGGGGCTGGCCAACCACCCGCCCCAACCCGATTTCACGGGCAATCCCCGCCTGACGCTCCGCATGGCCGCCCTGGTGCAAGGTTTTCCCGAAGACTGGCAGTTTGCCGGAAAAAAAACGCCCGCTTACCGGCAGGTGGGCAATGCCTTTCCGCCACCCGTCGCCAGAGCGCTGGGTGAGGCCATTCTCAACGCACTTTCCAATGAACAAATCAACTCGTCAACCTGGCTCAAAGGCCAAACTCAGGGCGTTCTTTTTGGATAACATTGGCCGGGTGCTCGATTCGGAGGTTTTAAGCCAGGTGGGTGGTAAAAGTGAGTGGGCGCGACGAGTGCGAGAACTGCGTGGTCAGGAAGGCTACGAAATTTTGACCCACAAAGACCGTAGTGACCTTAAGCCGGGGCAGTACCTGCTGGTCAGCGCCGAAAAGCGGGAAAACGCCGCCGAACGGAGCATTTCCAAAGAAACCCGCGCCTACGTCATCGACCGCGACGGCAACACCTGCCAGATGTGCGGCGTGGCAGCAGGCGAAATTCATCCCTTCGATGGCCGTCCGGCCCGGATGCAGTTGGGCCACGTCATCGATAAATCGAAGGGCGGCTCCGACGAAGCCGACAACCTGCGGCTGCTCTGCTCGGTCTGCAACGAGGGCGCTTCCAACCTGACGCTGGTTCGGCCCGACGCCCTTAGTCTGCTGATTCAGACCCGTCGGGCACCGAGCAAAGTCCAGCTGGAAGTCATGCATTGGCTTTTGAAAAAATACCCGAAGCAGGCCCGGATTTGGTTGGCGGAACACGTTGAAGAATAGATTTTCGATGCCCAAACCTCCCGCCCCCAAACCCACCACCCTCCTCCCCGTCACCGAGCCGGGGGAACTGCTGGCGTTTGTGCTGGCGAACCTGCCGGGCAAAAACCGGCACGTCGTCAAAGCCCTCCTCCGCGACCGCCAATTGCTGGTGGACGGCACGCCCGTCACGCAGTTCAACCACCCGCTCCAGCCGGGGCAGCGGGTGGAGGTGGTTTGGGAAAAGCCGCCCGAACCGAAGCGCTACCGGGGCCTGACGGTTTTGTTTGAAGACGACCACCTGCTCGTCATCGAAAAAGCCGCCGGGCTGTTGTCCATCGCCACGCCGAAGGAAAAATTCAACAACGCCTACCGCATCCTCAGCGACCACGTCAAGCGGGAAGACCCCCGTAACCGCCTGTTCGTCGTCCACCGCCTCGACCGCGACACGTCGGGTCTGATGCTGTTCGCCAAGAGCGAGAAGGTGCAGGGGCTTTTGCAGGAAACCTGGCAGGCCACCGTGCAGGAGCGCACGTACCTGGCCGTGGTCGAGGGCGTGGTGCGCCAGCCACGGGGCACCATCGAGTCGTACCTGCACGAAAGCAAGGCCCTCGTCGTGTACTCCGACCAGAACCCCTACCGGGGCCAGCACGCCGTCACGCACTACGAAGTTTTGCAAACCAGCCGGGACTTTTCGCTCCTGAAAATGAACCTCGAAACAGGCCGCAAAAACCAAATCCGCGTGCACTTGCAGGACCTGGGCCACCCCATCGCCGGCGACGAAAAGTACGGAGCCACCACCGACCCGCTCGGGCGGCTGGGCCTGCACGCCTGGGTGCTGGCGTTCACGCACCCCGTCACGGATCAGGCCATGCGGTTCGAGACGCCCGTACCGAAGGTGTTTTCGGCGCTTTTCCGGTGAAAAAAATGTAGCCCTACAGTCGCACGTCGGCCACGGGTAGTTCCGGCCCCTCGCCCCAGGGCAGCATGGCGTTGAACACCCTGATTTTTTGAAAATACCGCACGTCGTCCACCGCCAGGCGTTCGCGGATGAGCACGCCTTCGGCCAGCAACCGCGCCCGCTGGGTGCCTTCGAGCAGGGGCTGGGCGGGCGTGTACCAGGTGGTTCCGTCAAACAGCGCGACGTTGCCGTACACCGTGTCGGTCAGTAGTCCGTTTTGCACCAGCAGCGCGTCTTCGTCGGCGGGCAGGTGGGCGCGGAACGCTTCGAGAACCACGCGGTCGGCGTACTTGAAGTGGTAGTCGAGGCCGTCGGCGGGCGTCAGGCGGAGCGTCCGGAGGGGGCGCGGTTGGTAGGGAATGAATTGTACCGACTCCACATGCCGGCCGTACATCAGGCGGCAGCGGTACACCTGCGCCGGATCGAGTCCGGACGGAACTTGAATTTTCTCCGCTAAATTCCATTCGTCCGTCGCGCCCAGCGCCGCTCGGCGGGTACGGTTCAGGCGGGCTTCGTGCCAGGTCAGGTTTTCGAGGACGCCCCCGGCGCAGCGGATGGTTTCAAGAAATCGGGACATAAATTTTGGCGAGGAGTTCGGCGTACTCGGCTGCGGCGTCGCTCTGGAAGGTGATGCCGCCGCCGCTGCGAAAGTACAGTCCCTCGGCGGTTTGCTCGATGAACCGAATCAGCACGGTGCTGTCCAGGGTTTTTCCGTCGAAAAGTCCGGCGACGCCCGTGTAAAATCCGCGCGGGCCGTTTTCCACCTCCCGGATGATTTCGACGGTTTTTTTCTTCGGTGCCCCCGATACCGATCCGGCGGGCAAGAGCCGGAAAAACCAGTCGCCGAGCGTATCGGGCCAGTCGGGGGGCAGCTCGCCGCTGATTTGGGAACTGGCCTGGAGCAGCGGCCCCCGGTGCGTGGCGATTTCCTCGACGTACCGGAATCGTTCAACCTGCACGCGTTTGGCCACGAGGCTGAGGTCGTTGCGGAGCAAATCGACGATGGTGTAGTGCTCGGCTTCTTCCTTCGGGTCGGCCAGCAGGCGGGCGCGGGCGTCGGGCTGGTCGGCGGGCAGGGTGCCTTTCATCGGAAACGTCGAAATCCGGTTGTCGGCGACACGGACGAAGGGTTCGGGGGAGAAACAAACCCAGTTGGCAGTGGGCAAGGGCGGTCCGACGGGTCGGCAGTTGGCGATTGTGCGGGAAACTTCGTTTTGGAAAAGAATCCGGTACCGGGCTTCGCTGAATCGAAAAATTTCGTCCAAACTCAGCGACGAGGCGATGGGCGTGCGGGCCGTCAGGTTGAGCAGAAACGTGTTCCCTGCGTGGAGTTCGGCCTGCACCCGGTCGAAGGCGGTTTTGAAATCCGAAAATTGGGCCGGGAATTTTTCCAAAACCACCGCCTCCGGCTTTGCTCCGCCAACTGATGGCGCGTTGGTCACGCCGCCGAAGTCGTAGCGCAGCCACGACGGGACCACCCCGGTGAGCGGCAGCACGAGCGGGGTTCGTTCCTCGAAATCAATCAGGAACAAAAACGGCTCGCGCCGCTGGCCCAGGTCGTTCATGCGGGCGATGGCGACTTCGCGGGGCGTCATGGGGCAAAAATAGTCTGAACCGCGATTGGCCAGGATTTTAAGAATCGAAGGATGGAGAAAACAGCTTTTGCTTTATCCTTCAACTCTTAAAATCCTGGCCAATCGCGGTTCAGACAACTCAACTTACCGTCCCCCCCGTCCGCCCCCACCGGGCCGGAAGCCACCGCCACCCCCGCCGCCGGGCCGCATGCCGCCGGGCATCGAAGGTGCCGGGGTAGTTTGTTGTTGCTGGGGCTGTCCGCCCCCGCCGCCGTCGTCGCCGCCCGATTTCACGTCGTCGTTGTTGATGCCCCGGCGGCGGCGCGGCTGGGGATTCATCGTCATTTTGCCGATTTGGTAGCTGAACGTCATCCGCACGCCCCGGTTGAACATGTCCATGATGTTGGTTTGCGACAGCGACGGCGAAATCACCTCCGTGCGGATTCGGAAGCTGTTCATCAGGAAGTTTTCGGCGGCCAGCCCGATGCTGCCTTTTTTGTTCTTGAACTCCTTGCGCACGCCCGCCGAGTAGAACAAAAAGCCGCCCTGGAAGCCCTGCAACTGAATCTGCCGCCCGCGCATGAAGCCGAACGCCTGGGCCGCCCAGCCGTTTTTCAGCGTCAGGCTGGTGTTGAGGCGCCCGCCGTAGTTCCAGCCCCGGTTGCTAAGGCTCTCCGACAGGCCGTTGGTGCCCGGCACCAAGCCTGTCAGGAAGCGGTAGAACAAATCGATGCCCCCGCCGATTTGCCACTTCTGCGTAACGTTGACGTTGCCAAACACGTTCAGGCCATAATCCTGCTGCTTGCCAATGTTCTGGAAGGTGTTGATGATGGCCCCGCGCAGGGTGTCCGACGGGATGCGGACGGTTTCGATGGAATTGCCCGTGAACCGCGCGAAGGTCGCGAAGTTGAGGTAGGTTTTGTTGAAAAACGAACTCCAGCTAAACTCGACGTTGTCGGTCAGTTCGGGCCGCAGGGTGGGGTTGCCGATGCTGATGTTCTGGGGGTTGGCGGCGTTGAAGTTGGGGTTCAACTGCCGGATGCCGGGGCGCTGGATGCGCCGGTTGTAGGCCAGCTTGTAGGTTTTGCCCTTGATGGCCTTCGAGATGTTCAGGCTCGGCACCAGGTTGCTGTAATCGGGGATGGCCAGCGGGCCACTCTCGCGGGTGCTGGCGTCGATGAAGGTGTACTCGTAGCGGGCACCGGCTTTGATGGTAAACTTGCTCTTGGTCTGGAAGGTGTACGAGAGGTACGTGGCGGCCACGTTCTGGTCATAATCGAGCGACCCCGACGGGCGGCGCGGGTCGAGCACGGACTCGGCGGTGGGGCTGCTGGCCAGTTCGTAGCGGTAATCGCTCAATACCTTGCGGAGGATGCCCTTCGCGCCGAATTCGAGCAACTGGTTGGATTTCAGAGGCGTCTGGTAGTCGGTCTGGAGCGTGATTTCCTGGTCTTTGCCGTTATTGAGGTTTTTCTGAATACCCGTGAAATTGCCGATGCCGTTGAGCAGTTCGGCGTCGAAGTTGTTGACGCGGTCGTTCTGGCTAAACTGCGCCGACACACTCCACTCCTGCTGGGGTTTGTAAATGCGCAGGTAATCGAGGTTGAAATCGACCGTGCCCGACAGATCCCGCGAATCGACGTTGCGGCCCGATACGTTGCTGGCGATGGTGCTGCCGTTCTGGAACTGCCGGATGTCGAACTTCTGCGTGTTCAACTGCCCCCGTGTGCCGTACGACAGGCTAGCCGTGAGCGACTGGTTTTTCGACAAATCGTAATCCCAACTCAGGTTGTAGCGGCCAAACATGCCCCGGTTCAGCCCGTCGGCCACCTGGAGGGTGCGGACGGTGCCCCCGGTGTAGGTGCTGATCTGGTCGTTGGTCAGGCGGGTGATGACGTTGTAGTTAGCCCGACCAAAGCCGCTCAGGTTGACGCCCATTTTGCCCTTGCGGTAGCTGCCGTTGAGGCCCAGGTTGGCTCCCCGGTTGCCCACGCCCGTGTCGAGGTTGAGGGTCAGGCCCTGGAGGGTGTTTTTCTTGGTGATGATGTTGATGATGCCGCCCGAGCCTTCGGCGTCGTAGCGGGCCGAGGGACTGGTGATGACCTCCACGGTTTTAATCTGGTCGGCGGGAATCTGCTTCAGCGCGTCGGCCACGCTCTGGGCCACGATGGTGGAGGGCTTGTTGTTGATGAGCACCCGGATGTTGGAATTGCCGCGAAGCTGCACGTTGCCGTCCAGGTCCACCGAGAGCAGTGGCACTTTGCGCAGGATTTCGGTGGCGTCGCCGCCTTTGGCCGTTACGTCTTTATCGGCGTTGTAAATCAGGCGGTCCACTTTTTCTTCCACCAGGGCGCGCTGGCCGGTTACGGTCACTTCTTCCAGGGTTTTTACCTGGGGCGAAAGTTTAATCACGCCCAAATCAAGATCCTGGCCCCGCACGACGGTCAGGTTGTCCACGGTTTGGGTGGCGTAGCCGATGAAGGTGATGAGGAGTTTGTACTCGCCGGCAGCCACGCGGTTGAGGGTGAATTTGCCTTTTTCGTCGGCCACGGCTCCGTCCACGGCCTTGTTGGTGGCTTTGGTGTAGAGGGCCACGCTGGCGAATTCGACGGCCTTCGTCACGGCGGAATCCACCACGTAGCCGGTGATTTTCGAGTTGCCCCGAGGGGTAGGGTCGTTGGCCGTGCCGGGAAGGGCCGCCGGTTGCTGCGGGGGCCGCTGCCCGCCGCCAAAGCCCCCCGGACCACCGCCGCCCGGCGGAAACTGGGCGAACGCGGGCAGCACGAGGGTGCTGAGCAGGATGGGTAAGAATACGTTTTTCATGAGGCTCGTTGTCTGATGCGCGGTTGGTTTCCCAACCGGCAGGTCTTAAAAAAGTTGGGCCTTGTGGGAAAGAAAACGGCCGACCGGGGTGGAATCCGACAGGGCGGGAGATTGTGTTTTTCCAATCCGGCTTCGGCAGAATCACCGCCCGCACGGTGCCCTAATCCCAGTTCTTTCGGCAAAGGTCAAGCCTTAAACCCCCTGGGGTTGCCCTGGTTTACGTGGTTTGCGACCAAGCGCACAAAGTCAGCGGCAAGCATTGCGTTTTTGTCGTTTTTGGGGAAATAGCGAGAACGGGCGCGTTTGTCCCGAAAAGAGATGTACGAAGAAAACCCTACCGGGCGTTACCCCTACGAACCAATTCGATATCCGATGCGCCGCTTTGTACTGTTGACCACCGGCCTGTTTCTTTCTTTCGCCGTTCAGGCCCAGGAAATCGACAGTGATTCGCTCCGGCGACTGGAAAACTTCCGGGCCGATACGCTTTTCATCGGCGAGACCGAGGCCGAGCCGGGGTTGCCCCAGAAAGTGCTCCACGCCGAGCCGTTGTTCATCGATCTCATCCGCGATTTGGGTGCCCGCCGGGGCGAAGCCGAATGGAACGTAGGCCTGGGCATGACCGACGCCGGTACGCACAGCCGCTACGACGGCCTCATTGAGTACGAATTCGCCCCCGTGCACCGCCTGGGCCTGGAAGTAGAGGTGCCGTTTTCGATCCACCGCACCTACCGTTCGGAGCGCGGCAACGGCACCCGTCCCCCCGCCGACCGCATCGAGGGCCTTAAACTGGCGGCGCAGTACTCGTTTTTCGTGTCCGAACGGTTGAAAACCTCGGCGGCACTGGGCTACATCCACACGTTTAAAGCCTACGATTTCGAGCAGTTCGGACCGGGCAAACGCCTCAAAGGCCAGCAGCACAATCCGTTTCTGGTGGTGGCCCGGCGCTGGGGGACTCGTTTTCACACCCTGGTGTACACCGGCCCCAGTTGGGAGCGGCTCCGCGTCAACGGCACGTCACGGCAGTTTGCGTTCAATTCCAACCTGCACTACATGATTCCGGGAACACGCAACTTCGTGGGTCTCGAAGTCAACAAACAATGGTCGGGCCGCGCCCTCGACGCTACCTTTCGTCCTCAGCTTCGGCTAGGCATTACCGACAACCTGCTCGTGGGCATCGTAGCGGCCATTCCCGCCCGCGTGGAGCGGGAGCGGTTTGGGAGTTTCATGCGGTTGATTTACGAACCCCGCCACCGCAAAGCCTGACCCTACTCCCGCAGAAAAGCCCACCATTTTCGCCGTTGCAGGTAATTCATGTCCCCGTCGTGGCGGTACGCTTCGCGCTCGAACCGGATGGCCAGGTACGCGGCGTGGTGGCTGAGGCCCCGCAGCCGGTGCCAGGCGTATTCGAGCAAGTACCAGACGTAGAACGGCAGAATCAGCAGTTCGAGTTGCTGCCGGTGGTGGATGCGCTCGTGGTTGATAAGCCGGGGGCTGGGATTGCCTTTTTGAACGAGGATAAACGGAAACAGCGCCATGCCGTTGACGCGCAAAAACGGCACTTTCACGAGGAAAAAAGAAGGAACGGAGAAAAGGAAAAAGGAAAAAGGGCGGCGGCGCTTCATGCAGTTTCTTTAGTTTTGCCGGTCAGTCCGGCAGCGGGTGCTCCGGACCGTGCATCCCAGACCGTGGGGCACATCCGCAACGTTTATTCGTAATTCCTGATTCGTAATTGATTCCCGCACTCATCACTGTCTTCGCCCTGGGCTACCTGCTCATCGCCCTCGAAGAACCCATCCGCCTCAACAAAACGGCTTCGGCCCTGCTCACGGGAGTGCTGTGTTGGACGATCTACGTCCTGTTCGGCCACCACGAACCCGACGCGGTCGTCGGCGAACTGAGCCACCACCTGGCCAGCGTGTCCGAAATCCTGTTTTTCCTGCTGGCGGCCATGACGGTGGTCGAACTCATCGACGCCCACGACGGCTTCAGCCTCATCACCAACCGGATTACGACCAACAGCGCCCGGCAATTGCTCTGGATTGTCTCGCTGCTCTCGTTTTTTCTCTCGGCGGTGCTCGACAACCTCACCACGTCCATCGTGATGGTGTCGCTCCTGCGCAAACTCATTCGCGACGAGGAACAGCGCAAATTTTACGCAGGCATCGTCATCATCGCCGCCAATTCGGGCGGGGCCTGGTCGCCGCTGGGCGATGTCACAACGACGATGCTCTGGATTGGGGGCCAAATTACGGCGGCCAACATCATGAAAGACTTGTTTCTGCCCAGTCTTGTTTCGTTGCTGGTGCCGCTGGTGTTTCTGACCTGGAAGCTGCGCGGTTCGCTCGAAAAACCACCCCGCCCCGCGCTGGCCGCGGGAGCCGTGCCCGTCAGCGCGTTCGAGAGCAACGTCATGTTCGGCCTCGGCGTGTTGATGCTGCTGTTCGTGCCGGTGTTCAAAACCCTCACGCATTTGCCCCCGTTCATGGGGATGCTGCTGGCCCTGGGGGTGATGTGGGTGGCGTCGGAAATCCTCCACAGCGGCAAAGACGACGAGGACAAACAACCGTTCACCGCCGCCCACGCACTGAGTAAAATCGACGCCTCGAGCATTCTGTTTTTTCTCGGCATCCTCGTGGCCATTGGCGCGCTCGAAGCCACCGGCCTGCTCCGCAGCCTGGCCACCTGGCTCGACCAGACCGTCGGCAACCAGGACCTCATCGTGGTGTTCATCGGCATCGCCTCGGCCGTCATCGACAACGTGCCGCTCGTGGCCGCCGCGATGGGCATGTACCCGCTGGAGCAATTTCCGCCCGACGCCAAACTCTGGGAATTTCTGGCCTACTGCGCCGGTACGGGCGGCAGTTTGCTCGTCATCGGTTCGGCGGCGGGCGTGGCCGTGATGGGCATGGAAAAACTCGATTTCCTCTGGTACCTGCGGCGCATCAGCCTGCTGGCCCTGGTTGGGTATCTGGCGGGGGTACTGGCGTACCTGGGCATTTACGCGGCGTTGCACGGGGGTTGAGCGGCACCGGGCGCACAAACCATTAATCCTGAAATGTTTAACAAAACCTTAATCCGTAAAACTGGGATTGGTTGACGGGAAGGAGGTAGCTTTCCCCCGTAAACCTCCACCTCCCTTCACCGTGACTGAAACTCTTGCCCTTGCCGAAGCCTCCGTGCTGGAGCTTCCCGGCGACCTGCTCGATCAAATCCGCCAATGCCCCCGGGTGCTGCTGTTTGGCCATTCGCACAACCTCTACAAAATCGCCTTCGTGACGGAGCGGCACGAAATCCTGCCCGTGCTGCTCAAAGAAGGCCCCGACCAGGAGCTTTCGTTTTCCCCGCCCGACCCGGTGTACGTCACCCTGTCGGCCCGCACGGCGACGTGCAGCCTGGTGACCCGCAAGCAAGCCCGGCACTTGCTCGGCGAGTGCTCGTACTTCATGACCGACTACCCCGACCCAGTGGTATTCCACGCCGTACTCGACTGGCTTGCCTGACGCGCCCCGCGATGGAATCCGCTTCTGACTCCTTTGCCCGGGGTGACCAGCCGGTTAGCCTGGTGGGGCCGCTTATGCCGCCGGGCATCGCCCCAGCCTTGATCGACGTGCTCGACCGCATCAAGCGGGTGTACGCTTCCAACGTGGAGGCCTACCAGGACGAGGTGCTCGACGAAATCGAACTGATTTTTCAGGAACATCAACACGAGGTGCTCGGCGTGTTCACCACCCTCAACCTGGTGGGTACCGACCCGGCCGTGACCGAGCCGTTTCGGCAGGCCAGGCAACGGGCCAAACGGCGCATCGCCGCGCTTCAGGCTCCCACCGTGCAGCCCTTGACCACGAAGGGGGCGAAATCCGCCCGCCTCGCAACAGGTTTGCCGGTGGCGATTTTTTCGGAAGAAGCGCTCCAAAACGACCTGTCTAGCCTGCTGCCCTGCGAAGCGTACGCCTTTGGGTGGGCTTCGGCACCAGGGGGTGGGTTGGGCATCAGGTTGCTCTGGCACTCGCCTTTGTTCGGCCTGCGCGTTTCGGCGCTGCTGAGGACCGGCCCTGAAGACGAACTCCGCCGGTTTGCCCGGCAGGTCGTGGCCCGGCACAAGCGCGAACGCTGGGTGCTGGAGTCAGAAATCCGTTCCCCGAAGTGAGCGAACGGTAGCGGAATGGACGGGCGGTCATTTTAGTTTTGCCAACTCCCTTGCTTCATCATGAAACCGGTTGTCGTCATTCTGCCGGAGACCTTCACGCCCGAAGACGTCATCTCCCGCTTGCCCGTCGGGGCGTGCGCGTTCGCGTGGGGACGCGACCAGCGGAACCGGCTCGGCATCCGGTTGGTCGAACACCGCCCCATCGGACCGCGCTTCTCCTGCATCTATGAAACGGGCAGCGAATTCCGCCTGCGCATCTTCGCCAACGACATGGTGGCAAGGCACCCCAAAGAGCGCTGGGTGTTCGAGGCCTGAACCGACCGGACACTTGCCGTACACGCCGCCGTCACGTTGGTCGGCGGGGCCATCACCTGCGGGGCCAGGGCTGTCTCGTTCGGCGCGTGTCGGCGGCGTCCAAGGTTCACCAGCCCTAACAGTGGGCGTTTTTACGGCCAAAGCACCACGAAAACGGTCGGCCCAGGACGCCGGGGCCGACCGTACCGAAGCATTTCACCGCGTGTTCAGAGCTTATCCGGCTGGTACACGTTCACCACCCCATCTTCTTCGCTGCTCACGATGAGCATGCTGCGGCCATTGGGGCTGTCTTTGGGGGCTACGTACAACAATCCTTCCGGCGCATCGCCCGTCGGAATCAATTGCAGAAACTGCGGGGCCATCGGGTTGCTCACGTCGTACACGGCCACGGCGTCGGCCCGCTCCAGGCCCACGAAGGCAATCGTTCTCCCGTCGATGACGGCCGTCGTAACGCCCTCCGGCTCCACGCCCTTGTCGTCCGAGCGCCCGTCGTCGTACCGGCCCGCTTTGATGACTTCTTCCTCCAGGCTTTTGCCGATTTCAAAGACCCGTTTCCCGGCAGCGGCGTCGTAGATGCTGAACCCCCGCCCGCCGAACGAAAACAGCGCGTCAAAGTCCCCGTCTTTGTCCACGTCGCCCGCCGTTTTGGTTACGTTGAGGCGACCCAGGTTGGCGTTCTGCTTGAGCGTGGCAGCGTTGGGGAAAGCCTTCGGGTCGAGCGGCAGGTTGGCCACCCGATCTTGCTCCACAAAGCCCGCGTACTCGCGGGCATCGCCCTCGTCGGCGGTGATGAGGTAGTCTTTGTTGTTGACCCGAAAGTACGCAATGGCGTCGGGCAGGAAGTACGACTTTACCGGCCAGGTGCCCAGCACAATCGTGTTGCCCGTGTTGGTGGGATCGATGGCGTTGTTGGGCAAACTGTAATCCTTCGTGCCCAGCGGCCAGATGCGCAGAATCTGCCCTCCAACGAGGTCCACCTCGGCAATGCCGTTGTTTTCCTGCAACGTCACCCAGGCTTTCCTGGAATCCGACGAAATGGCCACGTACTCCGGCTCTACGTCCCGCGACAGGTCGGCGTTGGGGCCAAACACCCGGAATCCACCCGTGGCGAGTTGGTCGCGCTGCCCTTCAAACGTCAGAAAATGCAGGGTTTTGACGCTGTAATTGTTGGCCACGTCGATGATTGAAAGCGTACCCGGCGGGTCGTTGGTGTAACTGGCGTTGGGTTCGCCTTCGTTGGCCGTCACGATGTACTTGCCGTCGGGGCTGGCGGCCACCATGTCGGGCAGTGCCCCCACCATCACCTGCGTCAGCAGCGCAAGCGTCTTGGCGTCGTACACCAGCACCCTGCCGTTCACCTGCTTTTCGGTGGCTTCGAGGGCCACGAAGAGTTTGCCATTGCTGACCACCACGCTGTTGGCCACGCCGCCGAGAGCCGCCAGGTTGATCGAGGGCAGTTTAGTCAGCGTCGGGAAGGCCGCGAAATCCACCACGGCGATGGTGGCCGCGCTTTCGTTGCTGACGGTAAACAACCGCTTGCTCAAAGGGTCGTAGGCCGAAATCTCGGCAGCGCCTACGCCGCCCAGGTCCACGGAAGCGACGTTTTTAAAGGTAGTTGGGTTCTCGCGCACCTCCGGGTCGAGGTGGTCGGTACAAGCCAGGACCAACACGGCGAGGGCACCGGCGGCAAGCGGTCGGAATAAACAACGATTCATGCGGGTATCAGAATGGGTAGGGGAAGAATGTTGGCCCCAAAAATACCTTCCCCGAGTAGGTCCGCCGGGTTCTGACCCCAATCATAACAATTCGTTAAACGCCCTTAACAGTTTGGTAACAATGCATTAGGTTTGGAGTTACTGAGTCAATGGTGATTGATGATCCACAAGCCACGAACCCATAACCAACCCCTCACTTCCATGCCCCAGTTCACCACGACCGTCAACAACCACACGTTTGAGATTAAAACCAGCCCCTGGAGCGGCAAAGAAACCATTCACTACGACGGGCGCGTCGTTTCCGAAAAACGCAGTTTCATGTTCGTCACCCCCCACTCGTTCACCGTCGACGAAGACGGACAGCCCGTCGTGTACGAAGTCAACGTCATCACCGGCATGACCTCCCACGGCTACCTCATTCGCCGCAACGGCATCATCCAGACGCACCAGCCCTGAAGGAGGTTGTCGCAAAACAACGCACGGCTCACCTCACGCGTCGCTCATGAACAAGCACGATGGGCCGGGCCGCCCTTTACCAAACACCCGTCGTACGCTGCGAAATACAGCCAGGCATCGGCTTTCCCAAACTGCCGACGTGTTTTCACGGCTGAACAACGCTCGATTACAAAACGCGGGTGCTCCTTCACAAACCACCGGAGCATGTTCACAAACTGCGGATGCCCGATGACAAAACGCGCCTGCTCGATCATAAACGGCGGTTGCTTTATCACAAACGGCGGGCGTTCTCTCATAAAACGCGGGTGCTCAATCCTAAAACGCGGACGCCCGATCACAAACCGTCCGAGCGTTTTCACAAACGGCCGGTGGCCGCTCACAAACCACCCGCGCCCAATCACAAAACGCGGGTAGTTGTTCACAAACCGCTGACGCCCGATCACCACCCACCCAAGCCCCGGCACCGCCGACGGATTGACCCGACTTATCCACGCGTACCCCTGCCCTAAAAACACCAAAAGCGCGGCAATCCGCGCTTTTGGTAACTCTAAAACACCGGGCCTGAACCGGGCATCGCCCGGCCCCACGCCTCAGCGCCGGGTAAACCGCAGCCCCTTTACCTGCGTGTAATACGGGCTTTTGGTGCCAAACGCCCCTTTCAGGTACGCTTTCACCTGCTGCGCCACCGGCACCATCCCGTGGGGTTTGCCAAACATCAGCGCATCCCGATGAGCACGGGCCGCTTTCAGCGCCGTCCGGGCGTTGGTCACCGCCGAATTTTTTGCCCCCAGTTTGTCCCGCAGTTCCCCCAGCTTCAGGAGCGTCAGGTCCGTTTCTTCCGGCAGGTAAAGCGGCTCTTTTGCCAGGTCGTTGAGGATGTCGTTGAAAATCTTCAGCTTGTCCGCATACGACCCATCCGACGACGAATGCGTGTTGCCCGGCGTCCCGTCGGGGTTGGTCGGCTCGTCCGAAGCCCGCTGCCCCCTGAACTTCCGCACGTGGCTGTTCACCGACTTGAGCATCGGCGAATCCGGGTTGCACGCCTCCAGCGTGTTCACGATCTGCGTAATCAGGCCCGGCAGCAGCAGGTAAAGCGCCGCCCGCTCGGCAATAGCCAGGTCAAGAGCCGACTCCGCCGCGCTCACCTGGTTGAGCGCGTCTTTCACCGCCGCCAGCAGCGCTTGCAGCGCGGGCAGTTTCAGGTGAGTAGGAGTGGGCTTGTAAATCGCACCCATGTACACGACGTGGGTAGTCATCACCTCAAAGTTGTTGGTGATGTTGTTGAAGCTGGCACTGGTGTTACCGGACATCGCTAAAGGGATTAAGGATGAAAAGAAGGATTTAGCCTGCATTCGGGCCGAAACCTACCAAGCCTCCGCGAAACCCTCGTTACCGTTAAATCAATTTTCGGAAAAAGTTAGCAAACGGTCAGAACCGCCGACAGGCAACGCGCCCCTCAGCCGGGAAAGCCGGGATGTTGCTGGCTGAAAGAAGGTGAAATGGGAAGAGAAATAGCCAGGAATGAATCGGAAATGTGCTGTAAAATTGTATACTAAAATGGCGCGAGTTTGTAACTCGTGCCCAAGCAAATGTGCTGAATTTGAGCAGTTTAGAGACAAAAGCCAATGTTCGTCTGACCCTGCACGAGTTGCAAACTCGCGCCATTCAAAGTCATAGACTCACGTCAGTGGGGTTTTTCTACTCTTACCCATGATAATACGCTGAATTTGAATAACTTAAGACTTAAATTTAATGCCTGCCTGAGCCGACACGAATTGCGAATTTACGATACTTGAAGCCAAATATAAATATATATATGTTGGTTATTCACATTTCTTTAGTCGCATCTGCAAATAATTCCAAAGTCTTAGCAGATGGATATGTGGAAAGTGAAGCTATTTTATTAGCTAACTCAATTGGTAGTAAAGCACCTTCAAATTTGTTACTTAATATTTTTGGCAAAGTTGCTACAATATTCTTAAAACAAATTAACTGATTTTGAGAAGGATTTTCAACAAACTCACCCCTTTCACCCGTTGGTATGTTAATAATCATCTTATGATAGTCACTCGTCTTCACGAATAATTTAGCACCGTAATTTGTATCGGCTCCATAAATTGCTTTTGTATTACTGTGCTTAATTTGCTCTTGTATATATGCATTATCTGGTATAAAACAGCTTTCAGAAGGTGCAGATTTACCAATTAATTGAAGATGATCATAAAACTGTCCGGACTTCTCTTGCCCTATCATTGCGACATCAATTCCCATTGATTTAGCGAATGCAAAAAAACGTCTAATAGGAGCAGAAAGTTTAGCTAGTGTTGCACGCAATGAAAGTGGACCGTCCTTTATAAATAAACAGTTTTTCAATACATCCCTTCTACTCTCCCAGAAAAAATGAATTGGAGTAAAAATCATTAGAGTTTCACTTACTGCCATGTAATCCGATGCTATTTGATTTGAAGCATAATCGTCCGTCATGCTTTGGTGTAAACCAAATAGGTCAGTTATAAATATTTCTCCATTGCATTCGGGACAATTTCCTTTCTCTTCATTAAACGGAAGAGTAGCAACATTTTTTCCACAATGAGGACAACCAAACTTTTCAAGTTCTGATTTAGGAACATCAAGCCATTTTTCATAAGCAATCCATTTGAGTGTTTCCATCAATGCTCCTTCTAAAGAATTGTTAAGTCCTTTGTCTTTGATTGACTCAAATAGGATCTCTCTTATCGCATTATAGTTTGACTTTCCTTCTATATAAACGTTTCGTAAGGGGAAAGCTGTTGAATGGTACAAGGCCGACTCTTTCATTAAATCTCTTAATGCAAAGGGATTAGGTATATCCTTATCTATTTTAGAAATAGCATATTGGTCAACTTTTAATAATGCGGCTTTTACAAATGCAACTGCTTTGTAAGGTGGGTTTGGGTTTTCTATGACTTGAATTGAGCCGTCTGATGAAAAAATTATTTTCAGTTCAGTTCCGTCAGTAGGTAGAGGTTCCCACTTTGAAACACTACCTGTATGCTCAACAATCTCAGGGTCGTTGAAGCTTCGACAAAGCCGCTGAACCAATTCACTTTGTATTACTTCTAAATGTCCAAGTTTACTGGCTCTTTCAGGAGGTAATCGATTACCCGTTCCTTGTTGGTAAGGCATTGCTGTTAGTATTTGGTGGTGTAAATCTGTTTGCTTGCATAGACACTACAAACCTATGCGACTTAGTAAGCATACGCATATAGCCAGGTGTTTTTGCATTGAGGATATCATTTCTGATACTATCGTATGCAATATTGACCTTTGCAAGTCTATTTGTGTCGTCTTGTGAAGCTAAATGAGCCACAAAAAAATTTTCAGTTTGAGCGAGTAAGTCTGAATTTACTGTTGAGGGAGATTGAGTTGAATAAACCATTCCAATGTGATACTTAGCGCCTTCTTTTGCGAAACGTCTATATATTTTAGTGTCATCGCTATTGTCATTATTTCCAAAAAGGTTATGTGCTTCTTCAAAATAAAGCTGCACATATACATTGCCTAAAGTATTGTTTGTAAACTTTGTTGTTTGATGTGCAAATACTGCATTGGAAAGCTGCCGAGAGAAATACTGCATCACCTCTTCATTTGCATTGCCTAAATCAAGAATAACTGTTTGTCCTTGGTCAAGCAACTGTAAAATATCCAGTACAAAATTTCCAGCATTTGAATCATGATAAAGTCGGAACGGTTGAATAAGAGTTGTCCCACTACCCTGTCTTGGTTCAAAAAAATTTAAGATTGCCATGTCATCTTGGTTAAATGGATTATTGTTTCCCGTAACGCTTGTATTGTTAGGGTTAGCTCTTTGGAATCGAACAATAGTCTCCAACTCTGTTACAAGTTCCTGCAAGTTTGTCGGATGAACAGGTGGATTGTTATTATAAACAGCATTTCTGATGTCACGATTAAAGTGTGGAGAAAATCCCCTTGGTCCATTTTGTTGATTTCTTAATACATTTGCTAATTCATTTTCATTTGCTCTATAGCCTGCCTTACGTAATACAGCCCAATAAAATTGGAGTAATCTTATTGCTCTGTTTTTCTCGCTTCCAAATTCTAATTGATTTACTTCTTCAATGGTCGGTAGCTCGACACTACTAAAAGTGTTTATATATCCAGATGTAAAGCCAGCATCCTGAAGTAAGCCTCTTAATACTCTTATTGAGTTATTAGGATTTGTGTAAAAATTTAATCTTAAAGGCAACGAGGGTGTATTTGCTTTAGGTGTTAAAGCATAAACAGTACATCTATCGGGATACGCGCCTCTTATTGAAAGGTTATCATCCTGTGGATTATCATTCGCATATTCACCATTTATATCAAAAATTAGTTGGCCTACATTCCTGCTCTCATGTGTTGTTTCAATTAAACTTTGAACAATTAATTTAACCACATTGCTCTTTCCCAAACGTGTTTTTCCGAACATTGCTGTCCTCGTACCTTTAAAGTCGTTTGTTGATAGAAAAATATTAACATCAGGTAATTGTTTATTTGGGAGTGGAAGTCTGCATTCTGTCAACCTCAGCTTTCCAATTGCAAACCTATTTTCATTTGGAACAGTAGCGTTATTAACAAGAAAAAGTAATGGATCATCTGGTGAAAACACTTTATATTTGTGTGCACTAACATAATTGTTCAAATCGCCAGAAAATTCTATTGTATCTTGTAGTGTCGGGTGCGGGTAATACATTCCAAGTACTTTTGTTCTGAGTGCTCCCCATTGCAACTCACTTTGTGTGAAAATGTCAAGCTCTGGCATAGATTTCTTTTGAAGTTCAAAGTAAGTTTGCTGGACTTCTTTTGTCAATGGAGTCGGTGCAGAGTCTAAAACACGAAGTAGTGTAAAGTGTAGAGGAATACTCGCTCCATTTTGTTTAAATGAATCAGGTACCATGATTAACAAAGAGTTTCTAGGTATGCCACCGACATTCACTTTGAATGGGTCGCAAGTTATGATAGTAATTTCGTCGTAGCCAATTTCCAGAACGTAGCCTACAAATCTACTGTCTTGGTATCTTTTCGCTTTTTCAATGCTATCCTCATTGTTTAGGAAGTCAGATAATACTCGCAGCGGGTGATTTTGATTCGCTGCGCTTTCTAAGAATTGTTTCATGATTTAGTAGTTTGTTATTAATACTTCACCAGATGTTTTGGTTAGAATACCTGGTCTACCGCTTGTACCGAAAGGGATTTTCGTAACTCTGTAGTCTTTATACAATTTGAGAATATCTATATGAGATGAATTCGTCATTGCCCATTTAATATGTTTTCCTTTTGGTAAATTTTTTAATGTTTCAGCTAAACGCACATGTTCGTCATACAAGAATTTTCCGTTACAATAATGTAATTCAACTAATTCTCTTTCTCCAGGCTTGTAAGGCGGATCTAAAAAAATAAAATCGTTTTTTGAAGCAGATGTAATTACACTTTCAAAGTCAGAATTAACTATATTTGCCTTACGAAATATTTTGGAGAGTTCAACGATATTATTATGTGTTATGACCCATCTTCTATCTTCACCGCCATAGCCAACATTAAAATCACCATTTCTGTTATGCCTCCACATTCCTTTAAAACATGTCCTATTTAGATAAAGTGTTCTTGCTGCCTTGTAGTACATTGGTTTATTAATAACATTAGTGTCTCTTATATGATAATATCCAATCTTACCAGGCGGGAAAGACTCAAACGTCTCCCAAACCTTATGAGGGTATAATTGAATACCTTTATAAAGAGTAATTAATTCTGTATTAATATCAGAAATAAGCGCCGACTCTGGACTGATATGAAAAAATACTGAACCGCCACCAATAAACGGCTCTATATAATTTCCCCTTATCTCTTTGCTTTCTGGTAAATATTTTATAAGAAAGGATAATAGTTTCGATTTTCCACCTGGATATCTTAAAAATTTCATTATGCGTTAATTTTAGAATTTAAGTAGTTTATGACCTCCCCACCCTACTACCGTGGTCTGTGACACACAGAACACAACTACTTCGGCTGTTCTACTCCTCGGTCTGTGAACCAACCCACCCTGGCGCGTCCCCTGACGCGCCGGAACCGCCGAGACGTTGGCCTGCCCGACTTCACTCTGACGAAAAATGTGGGGAATGAGTACAGCGTGTCGTCATGCGGGCGGTTCAGCGGTTGTGCGGTCAAGTATCGCACTTCAAAAGCAAAAATCAAAACGGAGGCGGCTACACGCCGCAAAATTTTCAGAAGGAGGGTTATGCCACCCCGCTCGTCCGCGTTTGCAACGCGCAAGGCAACACCAGGTTAGCTTCACTCCCACACAATCCCTTCCTCCTCCAGCAACCGCGCCAGGTTGAGCACGCAGTCGTCGAGCACGGGCGCGTCCCGGTCCCAGTTCTGCACCGTCCAGGGGTCGTTGGGCGTGGCCACAAACAGCTTGCGGGTGTGCGTCGTGATCCAGATCACCCTCTCTACCCCGAACGCCAGCAGCCGGGCCGATTTCTCAAACACGTAATCGGCCTCGCGGGCGGGAAACTCGTCGGCGGGCAGTTCCACCTTCACGTCCACCTCCACCACCACCTTCGGCGGCACATTGAAGTACTTGCCCCGCAGCACGGGCACGTCGCTCTTGGCGAAAATGGCGATGTCGTTCGACAAGTTGTCGCCTTTTTTGAGGTGCAGCCCCGATTCGTTGGTGGTAATCCAGTATTTTCTCCGGTCGAGGTTCGCGTGGATGAAGCCAAAGATGGCCCCCACCACAATGGCCTGGATGTCGCTGCTGCCCCTAATTTCTTCGGGAGTTTTCCGGCCTTCCAGCACGTCGCGGTATCCTGCGTAGTACAGCGGGCGGCCGTTCAACTCCTCGTACACAAGGTGCTCAGGCACCTTCGGGCGGCGCTTGGGGCGTTCGGACAAAACCAGGCTGGTGGACATACGGACAAGTGCGGTTGGCTCACCAAGTATCGGTGAAAAGGGGCTAAAATCAAAGCAAGGCTACTCCTTCGCCCATTTTGCCCCCGGCAACCGGCTTTTCTGTCAGGTAATCTGCCCCCGGTGGTTCGACTCGTGCTCGCAAACGTGGAACCACTTCCAGTACGTGTTGACGGCGTCGTTGGGCTCAACGCCGGGTCCACGGCCATCAGCCAGGCGCGGCGGAAGCGAACCTCAACGAGGCCTTTGGTTCGGGGCAACGGAGAAATCAGCGGGCTTGCCCGCCGGTTTGGCCCCGCAGCAGGTCGATGCGCTGGCGCACTTCGGCCTCAGTCAGTTCGAGGGCGGCGGCGATGGTCTCCACCGCCATGTTCATGCCGACCATCGCCCGGACGGCGCGGAGTTCGGCTTCGAGTTTGCCTTCCTGCCGACCCTCTTGCCGACCTTCTTGCCGACCCTCCTGCCGGCCCTCTTGCCGACCTTGCTGTCTCCCTTCCTGTCTGAGTTGATCCGCCGTAGTCATAATGCGTTGCGTTAAGGGTTGTGAAGCGTTGCGAAAGGTAGCCACGCTTTCATCCACCGTCAAGTCCCCCGATTCGTAGACGTACACGAACGCGGCGTTCAGAAAACCCTCGTGGTCGGGCACCTTCTCCAGGTTTTGCAGCAAGGCCGTCAGCACCGGCACGGTCTGGGCCAGAAAGTCCTGAATCCGGCTGTACTTGAGCAAGAACGCCGACAAGGCCAGAAACGCGTCGCGGAAGGCCAGAATCCGCTCGTCCGAGAAGCGCGACACGTCCACCAGTTCGTAACGGAATTCGGGCAGGTAGGCCCGTAGCGTTTCGTCCACGCCTTCAAAATAACTTTCCAGCGGCGCGTAGTGCCAGGTCGCCGACCCGTGGTAAATCACGACGGGAATCACCGGACGCAGGGGGCGGCGCTGTTTGGCGTCGGCCTGCCAGGCGTTCATCAGGTAGCGCAGCAGTTGCAGGTGGGGCCGTTCGGGGCGGTAGCTTTTGTGGCCAACAGGGCCACCCGCACGGGTTCGCCGCCGTAGTCGCAGTCGTAGACTAGGTAAATTTTCGGTTTTGCCGAAAAACAACGACGCCACGCGTACTCTCCGTGGAGTTAGGCACCAACGTCGTCAGCCGCTTGCGGAAGCTACCCCCTCACCGCACCACCACCTTCACCCGCCGCGCCGCGCCGCCCGGCTCCTGAACCTCCACTACGTACAGCCCACCCGCCAGCGAGCGGACGGAGACCGCCTGCCGCCCGCCGCCGAGGTTTTCAAACGTCCGCACCACCTGCCCGCGGGCGTCGATGAGCCGCAGGCGGTTGCCGGAACCGGTGGTTTCGGGCAGTTCCACCACCAGTTCACCCTCCGCCGGGTTAGGATAGACCAGCAGCTCACTTTTTTTTTCGAGGCCCGTGATGGTTGGGGCGTTGGTGCTCAGCACCACATGCATCGCGTTTTCGGGCAGGCGAATCACCGCCTTGCCGTCGCGGCGCTCCACGAACACCTCGGAGGCGGGCACCCCGTGCAGGTCGAGCAGGTAGGCCGAGCGGATGGCCGCGTTGGTAAGGGTGAGCGTCACGCTCGTGTTGACGGCCAACCAGGGCATTTTGCCCGTGTTCAGGATGCGGAAGCCCCGCACGTCCTCGTTGCCGATTTTGAAGGTGGCGGGCGTTTCGCTCCACAGAAAAGGCCGGTACGTGGTGCCCACCTGCACCAGAATTCGCTCCGAGGTTTTCAGGGGCTTGTCGTCCATGGCCACCACGTTGACGGCGGCGTACTCATTGTCGGAAGCGATGGTGACGTCGGCGAGTTGGGTGGTGGGCGAGGCCGTTTTCAGGAAGCCCGCCACGCCCTGGGCCGAGGGGGCGTTCATCGTGCAAACCCCGTTTTTGTAATCCCAGCGCAGTTGGCCGGTGGTGCTCGTCACGACTTTGTCGCGCAGGTTGACGAGCGTGCCGAGGTTGGGGGCCACCGTTTTGGCGTCGGCGGGGGCGTCGTACTTCACCCGCACCGGCCCGGCCAGGTAGGCGATGGGCGGCAGTTCGGTCTGGGTGGCGGTGCCCGTGTTTTCCCAGGTGTCGCGGTTGGGGTCGAAACTGTTTTCCTCGCTGATGAGGGGCGTTTTCCGCGCCCAGAGCGAGGTGAGCGTGCGCTCTTCCTGGGCCACGGGCGCGCCCTCGGCCACGTACCCCTTGCGGTAGAGCAGGGCGTTGGCGGGGAGCATCAGAATTTGACCGGGAACGGAGGCCGTCCACCGGAACATGGCCTTCTGGCCCCCTTCGAGGTTGGTAAAGTCGAAGTACGGAAACGGGTCGAGGCCCGCCGTGGAAGGCTGAAACCAGAAAAACCCGTCCACGCCCGTGAGCGACAGGTAGGCCGCGACCAGAAACGGCCCCTCGGCCTGGAAGCGGCTGGGCAAATTCCAGCCGCTTTCGGTGACGAAAAATGGCTTGTCGTGCGGCTGCTTGACGTTGACGGGCAGTTGCTCGGGCCGGAACAGCGCCGACGTGCCCACGTAGTGGTGACCGGGGTCGATGCGCCAGCCGCTGTTGTCGCCCACGTGCTGGGGGTCGTAGTAGCGATTGACGGCCAGCACGTCGGTTACGTCGTTGCTCCAGCGTTCGGCGTCGTTGAGGGCGTTGGACGAAGCCGTTTTCCAGTTGCTGGCGTTGGTGAGTTGGCGGCAGCCGAGGGTTTTGTAGTGGGCCACGATGTCGGCGTAAAACGCCCGCTGGTGTTCGGTCAGAAACTGCACCATGTCGCCCACGCGCACGTTTTTGCCCCCGGTTTGGGGAATCGTCGCGTCGTAAATGAGGTAAATGCCGAAGCGACCGGCGGCAAGGTTGTCGGTGGGCGTGCTGGCGTTGCTCCACGCGGCGAGCGCGGCGGGGGCCGTGCCGTATTTTTTGACGGCCCACTGAAAAAACAACGTTTCGATGCGGTCTTTCAAATCGCCCTTCACGCCCTGAATCGTCCAGAACAGCACGCTGTCTTCGTTTTTCACCTGGATGAGCGCCACGGCGGGTTCGTCCTTCAGGGGGATGCCCGTGTACGGGTTGGGGCGGGTGTAGAGCACTTCCACCCATTTTTTGTAGGCGTCCCGGAATTTGTCGTTGAAAAACATCAAGGCCCAGGGCTGCACCTGTCCCCGGTACTCGCCCAGGCCCCAGCCTGCGGGAATGGTGTTCATGAACCCCGCCCAGAACGGGCTGATGACCGTGTAAATGCCTTCTTTTTTCATCGCCGCCACCACCCGCCAGATGTTGTTCACCTCGTCCATGTCCACGTCGGTGAGCTGGCTGTCGGCTTTTTTGGAAAAAACGGCCCCGTGGTAGCGGATGAGGTTTACGCCGACTTTGGCCATGAACCGGGCGTACTGGGCCAGTTGGGCGTCGGTCATGCTTTTGGTCACGTCGCCGCCGTTGGTGGCCCAGAAGCGGATGGGCTTTTGGTTGGCGGCGGTCACGAAGCCGCGCCCATCGGGCGAGCGTTGGACGAAGCCGTTTTCCCCCGCCGTTTTTTCGTTCAGGTACCGCAAATCGAGCAGGGCTTTGTCCGAGAACGGATCGGGGTCGTAAAACACGTTCCAGGTGGGCGACTGGGCCTGGGCGGCGAGGCCCTCCAGCACCAACAGCACCCCCACCGCCCGCCGGAACGGAACGCGGAGCAGGCAACGGAAGGAGTGAAGAACGGTCGGGTAAGCGCGGTACTCCGACAACGGCGGCAGGTTCTGATTCGGCATGATTGGGAGCGTCCGGTTGCAACGGTTCCCGGAACGCAGGAGCAAGATAGCCCCGCGACGCCGCGCCGAATGCCCTACGGTGTCATGCCGCCGCCGTGTCGCGGAAGAAATCAGCGGGGTTGTTCGCCGGTTTGGTCCCGCAGCAGGTCGATGCGCTGGCGCACCTCTGCCTCGGTCAGTTCGAGGGCGGCGGCGATGGTAGGCACGGCCATGTTCATGCCCAGAAAAGCCCGGATGGCGCGGAGTTCGGCTTCGAGTTTGCCTTCCTGCCTGAGTCGTTCCGCCGTGCTCATGATGCGTTGCGTTGAGGGTTGTGAAGCGTTGCGAAAGGTAGCCACGATTTCGTCCACCGTCAAGTCCCCCGATTCGTACACGAACACCGCGTTCAGGGAACTATGGACGCCAAAGGCATTTGCCGTGACCGTTCCCTAAGCTTTCAGTTTCCGAAAAAAAGGCCGCCCACCAGCCCCAGCGCCAGCGTTAGATTGACCCACCCGAACCAGTCGCCCAGCCGGGTGTACGGTGTAGCGGTGACCTTGAGCGGCACTCGGCCCAGCAGCGCGGCGGCCTGGCCCAGCCGCCCCAGCAGGTACGCCCCGGAGGCCGCCCAGGCCCCCACCTTCGGCGGGGCGTGCATCGCCAGCAGGAGCACGGGCAGCGGGGCCACCCACGTCAGGGACCAGAATTCGCCCGTGAAGCCGTTGGCCAGGTACCAGCAGGTTCCCGAAGCGATGGTTGCCGCGGCCACACTTGCGCGGAAGGGAAGGGTGGGGGAGTCGTGATTGGTCAAACTGCGCGGGGAGGTGGGAACAAGTGCAAGTTCGCCCTTTCCGGGCGCACGGCAAGGCGCTTGCCGTTGAACGGTCGGGGAAATCGGTTTTGGAGATAACCCCGAATGCGCGAACGCACCGAAAACTCCCGAACACCGACGGGCTATTCGGCGGAAGCCAGCCGGCTTTTCAGCGCCTCCCGGTACCGGATGCCCACCGGAATCCGCTGCCCGGCCACGTCGACGTTGAGCAAGGACAGGCGGCTGACGTGCGCCAGGCCCACGATGTAGGACCGGTGTACCCGCACGAACGCGTCGGCGGGCAGCCGTTCCTGCAAATCGGCCAGCAGGTGGTTGACGAGCAGGCTTTTTCCCGAAAGGTGAAGCCGGGAATACGGGCCTTCGGCCGAAACGTAGCGCAGGTCGGCCAGCGACACCGGCACCAGGCCGCGGCCGTCTTTGAGCAGCACCGTCGGGGACGGCGGGGCCGCCCGCCGCAGCACGCGGCCAACAGCCTCGCGGAAGCGCTCGAACGAAAGGGGTTTGACCAGGTAATCCACCACGCCGTACTCGTAGGCCAGAAGCGAATCGCTGACCGACGACGTGGTCAGGATGACGGCGGGGGGCTGAGGCAGCGCATCGAGCAGGCCGAAGCCGTCGCCGTCGGGCAGGTGGATGTCGAGCAGCAGCAAATCGACCGGGTGCTCTTGCAGAAACCGCCGGGCGCTCGCCGCGTCGGCAAACTCGGCTTCAATGCGCAGGTCCGGCAACCGGCTCACGAAATGCCGGAGCAGGGCCAGCGCAGTGGGGTCGTCGTCGACGAGTACGACGCGGAGCGGGGTCATGCCGGAATTCGCAGGGCGGTCTAAGTTGTGAATGCGTTGCGATACAAAACAAACGGTTTTGGGCTTACGCACGGCAAACTCCGCGAAACAAGAGCAGTTTCAGAAGCAGGCCGAGTAGGGAAGTTGACCGACGGGCGGTTATCTTTGAGCATGGTTCTCCGCTTTCGGTTGGTTGACAACGTCAGTTCCGTTCCGATGCAACGCTTGGTTGGCATCGTGCGTCGGTGGGGGCTGGTGGCGTTGGGCCTGTTGGGCGGTGGTGGGCCGCTTTGGGCAGCACCATTTCAGGCGGAACCCGAGTTGACCACGCTCCGGCGGCAACTGACCCAGGTTCACACCGACACGGCCCGCAGCCGGGTGCTGGGCGAAATAGGCAGGCGCGTGAGCGAGGAAAATCCCGATTCAGGACTGCATTGCCTGTACCAGTCGCTGCACCTGGCCCGGCGTGCCCGCCACGCGACCGGTCAGGTCCGAACGCAGTGCTGGCTCGGCCACGTGTACCTGTACCGAATGCGCGACGAAGCCCGGGCGTTGCAGCACCTGACCCAGGCCCGAAACCTGGCCAGCCGCACCGGCGACAAGCGGTATCTGGCCAAATGCCATCAATTGCTGGCCGTGGTGGCCCAGCACCAGCGGATGGGTAATCCCCTTGAAATGCTGGCCATTGCCTTGAAGTACGCCCGCCAGGCCGGCGACTGGGAGGTTCTCTGCGACGTGTACGAAACGGGCATTGATTTGTATTCCCTGCGCAACAACCACCAGGAAGCCGAAAAATACTGCCGCCTGAGCATGGCCACGAGCGCGCCGCACAACCTCCACCGCTGGGTAACGGCCGGGCTTGACCTCTGCAACGCGCTCGAAAAAATGGGGAAAAAAGCGGAAGCCCTCGCCGTGGCCCATCAGTTGGCCACCGTCAAGCACCAACTCCGACCCGCCGACCAGCCCTTCGTGTACGCCAACGACATGGCTCAAGTCGCCATGAAACTCAACCGCTACGCCGAAGCCGAAACCTACCTGCTCGACGGCCTGGCCACCGAAAACCGCCGGAACCGCCCCGATTCGCTGCACTTGTACTATTACTACCGTAACCTGGCGAATCTGTACGTACGGCAGCGGAATTTTGAACAAGCCTACCACTGGAGCAATCGGCAGGCCGACATTCGGCTGGGTCTTCAGCACACCCGCCAGACCCGCGACGCCAAGTTGCGGATGACCGAATTGCAAGCGGCCCTGGCCGTCGAGAAAAAAGAAGCCGAACTGGCCCGCCTGACCGCCCGGCAGCAGCGGCAGTGGGGCTACCTGCTCGGCGCGCTGGTGCTGGCCGGGCTGCTGGTGGGCTTCGTGGTGGTGTTGCAGCGCAAGCAGCGGCGCATCGAGCGCCAGCGGCGGCAACTGGCCCGCCTCAACGCCACCAAAGACAAACTCTTCGCCGTGCTGGCCCACGATCTGCGCTCGCCCGTCACGGGTCTGGCCAACTACCTGAGCCTGATTGAATGGGGGGCGCTTCGACCCGATGAGTTCACCGGGGCTTTGCCTCGGTTGAGGCACCAACTTCACGCCCTGCAAACGACCCTCGACAACCTCCTCTACTGGGCCGCGTCGCAGATGGACGGCCTGCGGCCCCGGCCCGACGCCGTGCCGCTCTGGTCGGCAGTGGCGCGCGAAATCGCCGCGTTCGAGCCGGTGGCCAACGCCAAGGACATCGCCCTGAGCAGCCACGTCCCGGAACACGCCCGGTGGCGGGCTGACCCCCACCACCTGGCCATCGTGGTGCGCAACCTGCTGCAAAATGCCCTGAAATTTACCCACCCCGGCGGAACCGTGCGGATTGACTACGCCGACGAACCGGACGGTTCAACCGGTCGCCTCACTGTGACCGACACCGGCGTCGGCATTCCCCCGGAGCACCTGCCCACTTTGTTTGAACTCACCGCGCGCCCTTCGCGGTCGGGCACGGCCCAGGAGTCGGGGGCCGGGCTGGGCCTGGTGCTGGTGCACGAACTGGTGCGCCTCAACGGGGGCCATCTGCACGTAAGCAGTACGGTGAACAGGGGCACGACCGTTTCGGTCACGCTCCCGCTGGCATCCACCGAAGCCGAACCGGTTGGTGCCTGACGGAAACAAAGCGGGCTGGAGCACAGCTCCAGCCCGTTTGATACACTCACACTATACAAAAGGTACGATTCGTGCGAAGGGAAAAATAAATCGCTGTTTTTCAATGGGTTTTTCAAAAAAAAACAGCAGTGGCCCTGACGTGGTAATTCGTGAACGCAAACGGCTACGCCGCCGCTAGCCCGGTTGAAACCGCGCGACAAACCAAGTGAAAACCCTACGGCTTCACAATCCCGAATGAATGAATGCAGGGTTTGAGTGAATGAATGCGGGGTGGAAAGGCAAAAACGGCCTCCGCCGGATCAACGCACCACGCTGAACAGGTGCTTCCAACGGATTTTGTGCCAGAGGTCGGGCGCGGTGGGGTCAATGCTCATCCACACCAGCATGGCCTTACCCACGACGTGGTCTTCGGGCACAAAGCCCCAGAAGCGGGAGTCTTCGGAGTTGTGGCGGTTGTCGCCCATCATGAAGTAGTAATTCTGCCGGAAAGTGTAGCGCGTCACGGCTTTGCCGTTGATGATCAGTTCCGTGTCCGTCCGGCTGACGGCTTCCTGGCCTTCGTGCCGCTCGATGACGGGGCCGTAGAGCGCCAGGGTTTGGCGGTTGATGGGAACCGTCATGCCCGCCTTCGGCACGGTCAGGGGACCGAAGTGGTCCATGTTCCAGGCAAAGGCCCCGCCGCCGTAGATGCCAGGGTCGGGTTGGTTGGGCGGCAACACGATGGGTTCGACGCCCTTCACCCAATCCAGCTTTCTAAGTTCGTTCGCGACGGTTTCCGTCGTGTGAACCTGGTAGCCGACCAGTTCGATCTGCCGGGTGGCTTCGTTGGTCCGCTCGACGGGCTGCCAATTGACAAACGGCCCCTCGGCGGAGTTGAAATCGTTGGTAATGCCGTATTTTCGGAAAAACCGGTCGTTGAGCCGTTCGGTGGTTTTCACGAAATACGTCGTCTGCTGACCGGGCGATTGGGGGAAGGGTCGGCCATTGACGCACACCTCGCCTTGCCGGATGCTCACCACGTCACCGGGAATGCCGATGCAGCGTTTGATGTAGTTGGTGCGGAGGTCGGCGGGGTGGTCCGGTTGGCCCGGCTGGCGGGGCGGGTAGTTGAACACCACCACGTCGCCGTTTTTCACCGCTGAAAAACCGGGCAGGCGAAACGAGGGCAGTTGAACTGCCGAACTGTACGACGGCAGGCTGGTGCCCCAAATGGTCTGGTGCGTGAGGGGCACCTGGAGGGGCGTTTTGGGCGTCAGCGCGCCGTAGTGCAGTTTGCTGACGAACAGGTAATCGCCCACCAACAGGTTGCCCTCCATCGAGGGCGTCGGGATGGCGAAGGCCGTGAAGGTGAAAAACCGGATGATGGTGGCAGCCACGACGGCGAACACGATGGAATCGGCCCAGTCGCGGAGGGCAGATTTTTTGGGTTTGGCCGGTTGCGCGGCCTTCTTTTTTGACCAGAACATGGCGCGGGAGGGAAAGCGTGATTTTTGGAAACGCCCGAAAAGTAGCCTCCTCCGCCGGAAGCGACCCTTGAATTTACACGGGCGGTTGGGCGGCGGCGACGACACCCGCAGGTCCCTTTTTTTCAGTCATTTAACTCAAGTTGTGTGGGATGTGAAAAGCCGCTCCTCAACCCGAAAAAACGCGTTTCAACCCACGGTTTTAACCGTGGGAAACGCGGAAACCCACCTTTTTTTCAACGGTTTCAACCGTTTTCGCACCGTCGGCTACCCGCCACCCCGATACCACACAACCTGGGTTATTTAAACGCCGTACCCCATCGCCCGGCGCTACTTCGAGCGGGTAGAAGCGCCCCGGAAGCGGCTTTTTACATTTCGGGAATCGGTGCACAGTCCGTTTCTGGAAGACCCGAGCGGTTCAGGGCCTGCCTCGACAGCGCACGGCGCGCGCGGTGAAAGGCCTTATTTTTACCCCATCGTTTCCCGTTCATGCCCCTGCTGCCCCCGCTCCGTTCGATTTTTCGCACCACGGTTGGACTTCTGACCACCTGCCTGCTGATGGTCGGCGGGGCCGAAAGCCGGGCGCAAGCGCCCCGGCGGCCGGTTGCGGCGACGTCCCGCGCCATTTCGACGGACCCGAAGCTCGTCGTTCGGGGCGAGCGGTTGTTTGAAAACCAGTGCTCGCCCTGCCACAATTTCCGGCAAAAAGGCATCGGCCCCAGCCTGGGGCAGGCCACGACCGAGTCTTCGCCCGACTGGCTGCGGGCGTTCATCCGCAACGCACCGGGTCAGATTGCCCGGCGCGACCCCCGTGCCCTGCGGCTGTACGAGGAGTACAAACAGGCCATGCCCGCGTTCCCGCACCTGACGGCGACCGACGTGGAGGCCCTGCTGGCCTACCTGCACGGCAACCGGCAGGCCGAACCGACCGCGAGCGAAACCGATGCCGCTCTCAGCGACCCGATTCCGGAAAAAATCCCGAAATCGGGGCTGCGCCTAGGGTTGGAGGAGGTGCTGACGGCCCCGGCCACCGCGCCGAAGGCCCCCCTCGCCCGCCTCAACAAAATGGCCGTGCTGCCCGGCCCGCCGGACCGCGTGTTCCTTCAGGAACTCCGCGGCCTGCTCTACGAATTGGCGGGCAACGACCTCCGCGTGGCGATGGACATTCGCCCCCTGCGCCCGCGCTTCACCCACGCGCCGGGGCTGGCCACGGGCTTCGGCAGCTTCGCGTTTCACCCGGAGTTTTTGAAAAATGGCCTGCTCTACACCACCCACGCCGAACCGGCGGGCATGGCCCCGGCCGATTTCGCCTACGCCGATTCCGTTCGCGTGGCGTTGCAGTGGGTGCTGACGGAGTGGAAAATCGAAAACCCGACCGCACCGACTTTCGCCGGGCCAGGCCGCGAACTGCTGCGCGTCAACGTCGTCACGGCCATCCACGGGATGCAGGACATCGCCTTCAACCCCCTGGCCCAACCGGGCAGCCCCGACTACGGCCTGCTCTACGTGGGCATCGGCGACGGCGGGGCCACCGAACACGGCCACGGCGACCTCTGCGCCGACAACCGGCACGTGTGGGGGTCGGTGCTGCGCATCGACCCGGGGGACCGCAACGCCCGCAACGGGCGCTATGGCATTCCGCCTGACAATCCCTTCGTCGGCGACCCCGCCGCAGTGGGCGAAATCTACTGCCGGGGTTTCCGAAACCCCAACCGCCTGACCTGGACGCCCGACGGCCGCCTGCTCGTGACCGACATCGGGCAGGCTAACGCCGAAGAACTCAACGTGGCCCTCGCCGGGGCCGACTACGGCTGGCCCCACCGGGAGGGCACGTTCCGCCTCAACCCCGCCGGGAAAATGAACCTCGTGTACCCCCGGCCCGCCGACGAGGCCCCCGGCCGCTACGCCTACCCCGCCGCCCAGTACGACCACGACGAGGGCAACGCCATTTCGGGCGGGGTGGTGTACACCGGTTCGGCCGTGCCCGCCCTGCGCGGCAAGTACGTGTTCGGCGACGTGGTGAACGGGCGGGTGTTTTTCGTCGAAAGCAGCGCCCTGCACCCCGGCGTACTGGCCCCGATTCAGGAACTGGACGTTGAAGTGGCCGGTCGCCCGACCACGTTTCAACAGCGAACGGGGGCGAAAAAAACCGACTTCCGCATCGGCACGGGCCTGAACGGCGAACTGTATTTTTTCACCAAAACCGACGGAAAGCTGTACCGCGTGACGGGCTGCGCGCCGGTGCGGTAGCCGCCCGGCTTGCAGGGTGGGGGTGGGCATTGGCCCATACCCCGCGCCGCCCTACCTTTGCGCCATGCCCGCGTTTTCCACCTCGACCCGCCTCGGCCTGCTCGGCGGCGGCCAGCTCGGCCGGATGCTGCTCCAGGCCGCGATTGATTTCGACCTCCGCCCAGCCGTGCTCGACCCCGACCCCGACGCCCCCTGCGCGGCCATCGCGCCCCGGTTCGTCGTCGGTTCGTTCCGCGATTTTGAAACGGTGTACGAGTTCGGGCGGGGCCTCGACGTGCTGACGATTGAAATCGAAAGCGTGAACCTAGCCGCCCTCAAGCGCCTCCGCGACGAAGGCGTGAAGGTGTTCCCCCAGCCCGAAGTGGTCGAACTGATTCAGGACAAACGCCGCCAGAAGCAGTTTTTTCGGGAAAAGGCCCTGCCGACTTCGGATTTCGTGTTGACCGAAAACCGGGAAGACACCCGCCAACACGCCGATTTTTTACCAGCTTTTCACAAACTCGGCACCGGCGGGTACGACGGCCGGGGCGTGCAGCGCATCGCCACCGAAGCCGATTTCGCCAAAGCCTTCGACGCGCCGGGGGTGTTGGAAAAAGCCGTGGATTTTAGCAAAGAACTGGCCGTCATCGTGGCCCGGAGCGAAAGCGGCGAAGTGCGCTCGTTCCCGACCGTCGAAATGGTGTTTCACCCCGAAGCCAACCTGGTGGAATACCTCTTCGCCCCCGCCGAAATCAGCCCCGAAACTGACGCCTCGGCCCAAGACGTGGCCTGCCGCACGGCGGAAGCCTTCGGCATCGTGGGCCTGCTGGCCGTTGAATTGTTTTTGACGAAAGACGGACAAATTCTCATCAACGAAGTGGCCCCGCGCCCGCACAACAGCGGCCACCACACCCTGCGGGCCAACGACGTGAGCCAGTTTGAGCAGCACCTGCGGGCCGTGCTCGGCCTGCCCCTGGGCGACACCACCGCCCGCGCCGCCGCCGCGATGGTCAACCTCCTCGGCGAGGACGGCCACGAGGGCGAAGCCCGCTACGAAGGCATGGACGCGCTGCTGGCCCTGCCCGGCGTCCACCCGTTTTTGTACGGCAAGCGATTCACGAAACCGTTCCGGAAAATGGGCCACGTGACGGTGGTGGACGAGACGGTGGCGGCGCTGCGGGAAAAAGTCCAGCAGGTGCAGCAGGCGGTGAAGGTAGTTGGCAGTTAGCAGTTAGCAGTTGGCAGTTAGCAAAAAGGAAATTCAAAAACTTTGCATAGTCGAGCCAGATTTGTGTTTCGGTGTTTTCCGAATCGGCATCCGAAATTTTGGCCACGAAATGCGCTTCGTACTGCCGTTTGCGGTAGCCCTCGCCGAGGTTGATGCACACTGAACGCGAAGAGCGGCGTACTTGGTCGGTTAGGGAATATTGCTCTTCTTTGGGAAAGAGTTTAGTTCGATGGTAAATCGCCATTGAAAGGTCGAATGCTTTTTTGTACACGGTTAAATTTTTAAAACTTGTCATGGCGAGAAGGCTTTGGAAGTCAGCAAGGTACTGAAACTTGCCAAGCGGTTCGCCGCCCGCTGCCAACTGCCAACTGCCAACTCAAAAACTATGGTCGGCATCATCATGGGCAGCAGCTCCGATTTGAAGGTCATGCAGGAAGCCGCCGACGCCCTCGCCGAACTCGGCGTTTCGTACGAAATCGACGTCGTTTCGGCCCACCGCACGCCCGTCCGCATGGTCGAATACGCCCAGACCGCCCGCGACCGGGGCCTGAAGGTCATCATCGCCGGGGCGGGGGGCGCGGCCCACCTGCCGGGCATGGTGGCCTCGCTCACCACGCTGCCGGTCATCGGCGTGCCGGTGAAATCGAGCAACAGCATCGACGGCTGGGATTCGGTGCTCAGCATCCTGCAAATGCCCGCCGGGGTGCCCGTGGCCACGGTGGCCCTCAACGGCGCGCGCAACGCGGGCATCCTGGCCGCGCAAATTATCGGCGTCGAAAATTCAGAAGTGGCCCGTAACTTGCGGGACTACAAAAGCGCGTTAGAAGCGAAAGTGGAAACGATGCGGCAAGAACTTCGTCAGTGAACAGGGATCAGTGATCAGTACGTTTGCAAAAAAACGCCGGTCGCTGATCTGAATGACTGATTACTGATGACTGATCACTGAAAACATGGAAGAACGCAACCAACGACCCCAGGAAGGTTCAAAATTGCCCGCCGTTGCGCTGGGCGTGCTGGTGTTCATCATCGGGGCGCTGCTCTACGTGGGGTACGAGTACGCCGCCGACGAGACGTCTTCGACGACCGAACTCACCAACGTCAAGCAGGACCCGACGATGAAGGCCCGCGAAGCCAGCCCCGACGAGGCCGAAGCCGAGGAAGAAAAACCGGCGTCGAACCAAAAACCCATCGGCTACGTGCCCCCCGCCGACGTACCCGACGACGGTGCCCGCAACTCGGAATCGGACGACGAACCAGCCAAAGCCAAGCCTGCCGAACCGGAGAAAAAACCGGAACCCAAACGCCCCGAACCCGAACCGGAAGCCAAACCCAAGCCCACCACCGGCGCGGAAGTAGCCGAGAAAAAACCGGAAAAGCGGGAGGAAAAACCGGTCGCGGAAGAAACCGTCGCGCCCGCCAAAGTCAGCGGCGGCGGCACGTCGGTGACGCACACCGTCGGCGACGGGCAGACGTTCTACGGCATCGCCAATCGCTACAACGTGAAGTGGGAAACGCTTAAGAAACTGAATCCCGAAGTGGAAGACGCCAGCATCAAGGTCGGCGTGACGAAGTTGAAAATTCCCGTCCGGGCCGTCCACACCGTCGGGCCGGGGGACATCCTGCGCGTGGTGGCCCAGAAGTACGGCGTGACCGTCGAACAGCTCATGGCCGCCAACGGCAAGACTAAAAACGTGGCCACGCGGGGGGAAAAGTTGATTATTCCGTATTCGACGAAGGAATGATTGTGATACCAATTCAATTTCCAGATGTCGTAGGGGCAACCCTTGCGGTTGCCCGTGGCGTCGTTGGCAGGCCACCCAGGGCAACCGCAAGGGTTGCCCCTACGACATTTTAATTTTGAATCAGTATGAGTTTGTAGTTCGTAGTTCCGTTTTGACATAACTACAAACTTCAAACTACGAACTACAAACTCAACAGTTCCCCGTGCACCGCCAGCACCTGGTCGAGCAGCGGGGTTTTTTCGTTGTTTTCGAGGATGAAATCGGCCCACTTCAGCCGTTCTTCGTCGGTAGTCTGGTTGGCCATGATGGCCCGCACGTCGGCTTCGGTGCGGTGGGCGTCGCGGGAAAGCACCCGTTGCAGGCGCAGTTCGACCGGGGCGTGAACGGCGATGATTTTGGCGAACGGGTTGCCGTCGCCCGCAGCCCGCATCAGGGCAGCTTCGTAGAGCAGGTAAGGCGCCTTTCCTACATTCTGCTGCACCCACTCAGCCCCGTCCTGCCGGACGCGGGGGTGAATCAGGGCGTTCAGCTTTTCCAATAATTCCGGATTTCCAAAAACCTGCCCGGCCACCCAGGTCCGGTTGTATTCGCCGGAGGGCAGGTAGGCGGTTTCACCCAATAAGTCCACGATTTGTTTTCGGAGAATCGGGTCGTGCGTCGTCAGCCATTTGGCGCGGGCGTCGGCTTCGTACACGGGGATGCCGAGCACGGTGAAAATCCGGCAGACGAGGCTTTTGCCCGAACCAATGCCGCCGGTGATGCCGATCAGAAGGGATTTTGGATTTTCGATTTTGGATTGCGGATGGGCGTTTCCAACGAAAAAACTTACCGAATTGGGCTGAGCAGTTCGGCTACTTCAAAACTCACGCTCACCTGGTCGGTGCTGGCGCGGAGGGCCGGATTGCTCGGGAACGGCAGCGGCAGGCGCTCGTCGTAGTCGCTGGTGATGCGGTTGGCGGGTACTTGCAACGTGATGGTGTCGGGCACCGAGCGCAGGGCCGATTCCGGGCCTTCAAACACCACCCGATTGGGCACCACGTTGATGACGCTCGCCACCACGAAGGGCCGCTCCACCCGGATGCGCAGGCTGTCAATCCGTACCACGACCGACTTCACGCGGCGCGGTTCGAAGGCCACGTCGAGCGTATCGGCAATGACGTAGTTGACCTTCAGGCCGTTTTTCATCTGCTCGGTGAGGCGGTCGGTGAGCGTACCCGTGTTGATGAAGCGGGTGCTCAACGGCGTGGCGATGGGGTAAATGACGGGTTTGTTGCCCAGCGACAGGCTCGTCCAAAGCAATTGCCAACCCGTGCCCGACAGATTGGCCTGAATCTGCTGGGGCAGGGGCGAGGTGGGCACGTAGAGCGAGTCGTTGTACACCACCCGCAGGGGGTAAGAAAGCTTCGTGGAGTAGCCGTCTTTGTTAAGGGCGTTCAGGAGCCAGAATCCCACCGCCGCCAGCACGCTGACGACGGCCACTTTGGGATCACGACGGGCGGGGTTTGCGACCATGAGGGTACAGTTTACGGGGTTTACGGCTCAAGTTTCCCCGCAAATCATTCGCCAATTTTTTACCACCAACCGAAAACCTGACTTCGACCAGGCTCAATTCGTCGCCTGCAAGCGCTGGCTGCTGTCGCGGGAAATGGCCGTTTTCTCGAACGTCAGCTTCGTGCCCCGGTCCACTTCGAGCACCACCGTGTTGGCCGTCGTCTCCACGATTTTGCCGTGCAGCCCGCCGATGGTCACCACGTTGTCGCCTTTTTTGAGGTTTTCAATGAAAACCTTCTGGTCTTTCTGCTTTTTCTGCTGGGGGCGAATCATGAAAAAATACATGACCAGAAAAATGCCGCCCATCAGAATGAACTGCATGTACGCGCCGGAGCCACCGGCAGCCTGGAGGAAAAGGGTGGAGAGCATGGGGGGTAGAGTTAAGAATGTTCAATTTTCAATGCTCAATTTTCAATGTTCAATGGCGCTTTTCTAATTCATTGAACATTGAAAATTGATGTGCGACACTAAGTTAGGGTACCCTCTGATTTGCACTGATTCAGGCGAAATCCACGGTTGGCTTCAGAATGCGACGTCTTCAACGGACGTCTTCAATGATAAAAACAGCACTTTTTGAAGGAAGTAGACTACCCTAACTTAGTGTCGCACATCAAAATTGAGCATTGAAAATTGAGCATTATTCTTTTTTCACTTCGCGGCGGTTTCCGTTCTCGGCAGCACTTCCACCTTGAACGTCAGCGTGTTCATGTCGGGCCGGGTGTTGGCGTACACCGTGACGGTCTTGGTGTTCATGCCCGGCTTGTTTTTGCTGTTGAACAGCACGTCGATGGTGCCCGACCCGCCCGGCGCGATGGCTTCTTTGGGGTAGGAGGGCACCGTGCAACCGCAGGAGGCCACCGCCGAGCTGATGGTGAGCGGGGCTTTGCCCGTGTTGGTGAATTTGAACTGGTGGCGGAGCGTGTCGCCTTCGGTCATTTTGCCGAGGTTGACTTCCTGTTCGGCGAAGGTCATCACCGGCACCTGACCGGGCACTTCGGACTCACCCTGCGCGCTGGATTGCTTGTTTTCGCAGGCCGCAACGCCCAGGCTGACGGCGAAAAACAGCCCTAAAACGATTCGGTTCATGGTTTCTGGGAAAAAATGCGCTGGGAAGGTTTGAAGTTTTTAGGTTTTGAGTTTTTAAGTTGAACGGCAACGCAGGCACACACACAAACCTAAAAACTTCAAACCTCCCCCCGTTTCACTTGCTCTTGATTTGCCCCATCAGCGCCTCCACGTCCGAGAGCAGGCGTTCGGCTTTTTCGCGGGCGTCGTCCACCACGCGTTTGCCTTCGGTTTTGGCCAGGCTTTCGGGCATTTCGGTCTGCGAAACGAGGTCGGCAATCAGGTTCTGGAGTTGGTCGCGGTACTTGCCCAGCCGGTAGCTGAGGCGGTCGCGGGTGTTGATGCCCTTGTCGGGAGCGTACAAAATGCCCAGCGCGGCGCCGGTGGCGACGCCCGTCACAAAGGCCAGCAGGGTGCGGGTGGAGTTGGACATATCAAGTTGTTGAATTTTGAATGGTTAAGTTGTTGAATTTTGAATTTCCATCAACCATTCAAAATTCAACAACTCAACAATTCCGGTCTATCGGTTATCAATCAGTCCCCTGCCGCTCTTGCGGAGGGCACCGGTTTCTTTCAGTTTGGCGGCGAGTACGTCGAGCAGGCCGTTGAGGAATTGCCCGCTTTTGGGCGTTGAATACACTTTGGCGATTTCGATGTACTCGTTGAGCGTGACTTTCACCGGAATGCCCGGAAACCGGACCAGTTCGGTCACGGCCAGCGTGAGCAGCAGGCGGTCGGTGAGGGTCAGGCGGTCGAGTTCCCAATTCTGAAGCTGCTCCCCGGCCAGGGTTTCGTATTCGGCGGCGTGGTCGAGGGCGAAGCGCAGCAGGTCGAGAAAAAACTGCCGGTCGTCTTCCCAGGCCGGGGCCAGGGGCTGAATCTGGAGCGGACCGCCCTCATCGAGCGATTTGAGCGTTTTCAGACTCAGGCTCCGCACGATGTCGCGGTTTTCTTGCCAGTACAAATCCTGGCCTTCGAAGTACGCCTGCCACGTTTCGTTGCGAAAAATCAGCGTTTTCAGCACGTGCTGGGCTAGGGCGTTGTCTTCCTCGGGCGTGTGGGTGCTTTTGCGGCAGTAGGCGATGAACTCCGGATCAAGGCGGAGCACGTCGCGGAAGTGAGGCCGGATGAGCGTCACGCGGTCTTCGTCGGTCCAGGCCAGTTCGCGGCGGATGGCTTCGGTTTGCAGCGTCCGCGACTGCCGCAGGGCTTCGATAACGGCGTTGCGGCCAAACGGGGCCGTTTTCAGAAACTCCGGGTCGTTGGTCAGGCGGGGGCGCTCGTCGAAGAGCAGGGCCTCGTCGCCGAGTTCAATCAGCAGCAGCAGCACGCGCAGGTAGCGGTCTTGGATGCGCTCGGTGGCGTCGAGGGCGGCGGTGGTGAGCCGCTGGCGGTCCTGGCGGTTGCGTTCGCGCAGGAACGCCGTGGCGTCGGAGGCCGCCTTGCGGGCTTCGGCGGGAATGTCCTCGTCGGAAGCCGGGCGCTGGCCGGTTTGTTCCTGAAACGTCAGCGTGGCCAGTTGGCGGAGGCCTTCGAGGCGGGGCAGGTTCTGAGCCACCATCGTGTTGAGGTTCGGCTCGAACGTTTCCCGGATGGCATCGAGGGCCAGGGCGTAGTTGGCCGCTTCGGCCTGCCGGATGGCGTAGAGCGTTTGCAGGGCTTTAATGCGGAGCGTGCGCCGGTTAATCATCAGAATCGGGGTCTCTCAAAGAACGTTTTTGTGGGGGCAAAGGTAGGGAAATTTTGCGGGGCGGCGGGCAAGAACGCCCCGGCTGTCGTCAAAAAAGACAGGTGGCCTGGCGTTGACGCCGGTTCAAAAGAGCACCTCGTTCCTTCGGACGAGCGGTTGACGCGAACCAAGACGACTTTCTTATTTTTGGTGGTTTTCCGGTTTTTACGAAGTGATGCGACGATTTGCCAAAGGGTGCTGGATGAGCTTCCTGGCCATTGGATTGGCCGGGTGTTCGCTGTTTGGGTTGAACGAAGTCGGTCCCAACGTGGCCGCCCGGCACGTGGTCTGGCAAATGCGCTGGGCAGAAGGTCAACTGAGTTCGATGGCGCCGTTCGAATACGGAGAGTATGTGTTTTTCAGCGACCGAAACGACCAGACCTTTCGCTCTTCCATCTTTTGGGCCGATAAAAGAACGGGCGAACTGCGCGGACAGTGGGACGAAACCATCGCGGCGGCTCTCGATTACGGCCAAATGCACCGGTACAAAAACCTGCTCGTGTTCGTCAGCGACCGCATGGAGAAAATCACCGCCTTCAACCTCGACACGCGGCGAACGGAGTGGAAGATTCCAGCACTGAGCACCAGTTCTCATCTGCGCGGACTAAACGATAAACTTCTTGTGGCTACACAAGGCCATTTTGAAATCATCGACCTGGATGAGCCGTTCGGCTTGCGTCAGCCCGTCACGGTAGCGGAACAATTGAATGAAGTGTTTGCTCCGTTCGTCCTGCCGGAATGGTATCGAAATAGCCAGAACGAGACGATGCTGCTGCTTTTGAGTTTCCCGCAAAAAACGCCGACGGCCCTGACCTATCGCGTACCAAGCAGGACCATCACGAAGACATTGCCGCTTTACTCAACCCCCGTTGGCGGGAAGGGAGCCGAACGGTTGGCCTGGTATGGCGACCACCTGTTTTATCAAGACATCGACCGGCTCGACTGCCGCGATACGTTGGGGAACCTCGTTTGGACTTTCCCCTTCAAGGGGGTCGATTCAAAAGGAAGTCCGTTTTTCATTGAAGAAGGAAAGGTGTTCGTCAAAGGCCGCTCGGTGGACGCGCTGTATGCACTTGACCCCACTTCGGGAAAAGTGCTTTGGAAACTTCCCGATGAAACCATCAACACGGGCAGCGGCCAGCGGTTTTTTTACCAAAACGGCGTCATCTACATCGCCCAAGGCGAACTGTACGCCGTGGATGCCCGGACGGGTGCCGTGTTATGGGGACAGGAAGGACGTTGGATTCAAAGCAAGTATTATGGGCAAGTTGGAGGGAACGTAAGCTCAAAGCGGATCTACACCGCAACAGGTGGGGCTTTGGTGTGTCTCGATGCAGTGCGGTGAGCGCACGTACCTGCCCCTCTCCCTCTCCCCGTTTTGTTGTCGGAAGAGCCATCACGGCATCAACTTATGAATCGTGTGCTTGCCCGGTTCGGTGAAGTACACCACGCCTTTGGAATCGACCACCACGCCCGCCACGCCGTCGGCCGAGGGCTGGCCTTTGTAGAGGGTGGTCACCTTGCCGTCGGGCGTCACGAGGCGGATGGCGGCGTTTGCCCGGTCGGCCACGAAGAGGTAGCCGTCTTGGTTGGCAAAAAGGGCCGTCGGCAGGTTGAAGCTGGCACCTGTGCCCGTGCCGTCGCGGTAGCCTTGCAGCCCGCCGCCCGCCAGGGTGGTTACGGTGCCGCCGGCGCTGATTTTCCGAACCGTGCTGCCGTAATATTCGGTCACGTACACGTTTTTCTGCCCGTCCACGGCCAGGCCGTAGGGACTGTGGAATTTCGCCGTGGTGCGGGGGCCTTCGGCTACGGTGCCGCCGCTGTTGAACACCCCGGCGAAGGTCGTGGCGGTGCCGTCGGTCGTCACCTGGCGGAGGAGGTAATTTTTCGTGTCGGCCACGAGCAGGTCGCTGCCGCTGAAGGCAAGGCCCGACGGGCCGTTGAACCGGGCCTTGTCGCCCTTGCCGTCCTGGTAGCCGCCCCCGCCAGCGGTCGCCACGCCGCTCACGGTGCTTTTCACGCCCTGGAGCGAAATGAGCGCGACGCTGTTGCTCTCGGTCAGGTACAGGCCATCCGGTCCCACGGCGAGGGTGGCGTCGGAGCCGACGGTAATTTTCTTACCCTGGGCGTCTTTGGCCGTGACCACGGTACCGTCGGGGGTGATGACCCGGATGGCGTTGTTACCCCGGTCCACCACGTAGAGGCGGTCCTGGGCGTCGATGGCCAGCGGGCCGGGTTTGTTAAACCGGGCCTCGGCCAGGGTGCCGTCGGCGTTGCCCGACTGCCCGCCGGTCAGCGTGGCAAACGAGTACGTGATCTGATCGGGTGTTTTCGTGACCGGCGTGGTGGGGGTAGTGGGCGTCGTCGGGGTGGTGGGCGTGAGACCGCCGGGCAGGTTGGGCGTCGGGGCGGGCGTGCCGACGGGCCGGTTGGTGCGCGGGTCGATTTTTACGGGGTCTTCGCAGGAAGCAAGCAAAAGCCAGGAAAAAGCAATCAGTAAACCAGTACGGTGCATATCGACGTCAGTGGGAAGTGAAGGCCGTACCGAACGCACGGCCAACCAAAGGTAACTTCGGAAGCCCCAGATTTACAACCGTCCGGCTCCGCAAGCCTGAGCGGAAGGCCACCCAATTGAAACTCGGCAATCGAAAATTCCTCAAATCCACCCCTGCCGCCGGAAAAACCCCAACACCCCCAGCGAGGAGAACACCATCAGCGCCAGGGCGAACCAGAAGCCGTAGGGGTCGGTCAGCAGGGGAACGCGCTCGTGGTTCATGCCGAAAATGCCCGCAATCAGCGTGGGGGGCAGGAAGGCGATGGTCCAGACGGTGAAAATCTTGATGATTTTGTTTTGTTCGAGGTTGATGAGGCCCGTGAAGGTGTTTTGCAGGTACTCGAGCCGCTCGAAATTAAAGGTGGAATACTCCAGCAGGGAATTGACGTCCTTGAGGATGATGCGCAGGTGTTCCTTTTGATTTTCGGGAAACAACCAACTCCGCAGCACCCCCGACAGCACCCGCTGCTTGTCGATGATGGTTTCGCGGAGCATCATGGTCTGCTCCTGAAGGGTAGTGATTTTCAGCAGGGAACCTTGATTGGGCTTCTGGTCGGCGGTGATGGCCTTGCTCAGGGCGGTGATGTCGCGGCTAATGGCTTCGAGGATGTCGGCGTCGGCTTCGATGCGGGTTTCGAGCAGCAGCAGGAACAAATCCGCCCCGGAGTGGAGGTTTTCGCTGCTCACCTTCATGCGCCGCACGGCGTCAGCGAAGGTCTTCGAGTCGCCCCGGCGGTAGGTGAACAGCAGGTCTTTTTTCAGAATGAACGACACCGGGTAGCTCTGGTAGCCCGACTCGTCGATTTTCAGGAAGTTGGAGTTGGCGTTAATCGTGTCGCCCTGCTCGAAAAAACGGGCGCTGCTTTCAATTTCGACGATTTCCTGGGGGGTCTGAAAACTCACGTCGCATTTGCTCTCAATCCATTCTTCCTCTTCCTGGCTGGCCGACTGGAGGTCGATCCAGAGGACGTGTTGCAGGGACGAAAGTTCGCGCACATCGTTTTCGCGCTTCATCTGCCGCCCGTCTTTGTAGTGAATGCGCACCATGAGCGAAGGAGGGGTTGGTGGGGATACCGGTTGGCAAAGTTCAGCCAACAACCCGCAACAAACAACCATCAGGGGCCTTTGGCGGCAGCGGGGCCTCCTGGCTGGGAAGGTTTTTCCCCAACCAGCCCCCGCGCCGACCCGCCGACTCGCTGGAATAAGAATTGACGACATAGGGACACGTACCAATTTTTCCTTCCTGCCATGCGAAAGCTCCTCATCTTCATTGCCGTCGTTTTTGCCGCCTTCGTCATTTGGGCCGTGGTGGGCAGCCTGCTGACCGGCAATAAACCCGAAGCCGACAAGGGCATCGGGGCCACCAACCGCGCCGATTCGACCCAAAAAGTGGCCGATGATACGCTGCGCCGTTGACACCGTTCGGGTGCTCCGCAAAAAGCCCCGCTCCCGAGTGCATCGGGGCGGGGCTTTTTGCGTACGTGGCGTTTGTTCAGCGGTTGGCGCTGGGGCGGCCGTCGGAATTTTCGCGGCTGGCGCGTTCGGCTTCTTTGATTGAAACGTTGTGCAGTTCGGCCTGTTCTTCCGAGTCGAGTTTGTCGTCCTGGTCGTGGTCGCGCACGGGTACTTCTTCTTCGCCGTCGCGCACGTCGCTGTTCACGTTGCCGGTTTTGTAGGTATCCACGCCGAGAATCACGTTTTCGGCGGTTTGGCTGTTACCCCGCTCCGAGGGCAGCGCCGGGCGGTCGCCGGGCTGGTCGGTCAGGCTGGTGCTTCCGGGTCGAATCATGGCTTGTTGATGGTTTAGTTCGGCGGGAAGCGGAAAGAAAACCATGCCAGTAAACAGTTGGCAGTTAGCAATTGGCAGTTGGCAAAAAGCTTTCCATCCATTTTGCCAATTGCTAACTGCCAACTGTTTACTGCGCTCCGGCTTTTTTCTCCGCCTTTTTCGGCGCGATGAGTTCACCGTTTTTGATGCGCTTCGACACCACCAGGAACGGCCCCGACACGATTTCCTCGCCTTCTTTCAGGCCCTCTTTGATTTCAATGTTCTCGAAATCGCTGATGCCGGTTTTCACCTTGCGCATCTCGGCCTTGTCGCCCTTGCGCACGAACACCACCTCCTGGGGTTTTTCGCTGGCCCGTTTGGGGGCGTTGGCGTTGGTCGGCTGGTCGGCGGGCTGGTCGCTGTTTTCGGCGTTTTCGGGTTCGGCTCCGGCGGGTTTGCCCGAATCATCGGCGCGGGTGGTGACGGCGGCGATGGGGACGCTCAGCACGTTCGACTTTCGCTCGGTGATGATTTCGACGGAGGCCGTCATGCCGGGGCGGAGGGGGAAGGATTTCTTATTTTTCGGATTGATTAAATCCTGGTACGACGAGCGCAGCACGCGGATTTTTACTTCAAATTCGGTCACGGCGTCGGTGGACGTGGAGGCGGCGCTGCCGGCCGAAGCCAGGCCGTTGGCAGTGTTGGCGATTTCGGTCACGAGGCCCTTGAATTTGCGGCCCGAGTAGGCGTAGGCGTCCACGTCGATGATGGCCGTGTCGCCGAGGCTCACGCGCACGATGTCGTTTTCGTTGACGTTCACGCGCACCTCCATGTTGTTGAGGTTGGCGATGCGCATCAGTTCGGTGCCGGCCATCTGCGAGGTGCCCACCACGCGCTCGCCGAGTTCGACGCTCAGTTTGGAAATCGTGCCGCTGGCCGGGGCGTAAATCGTGGTTTTGCGCAGGTTTTCGGCGGCGTCGCGCAGGGCGGCTTCGGCGCTCTGCACGTTGAAGCGGGCCGCCTCGACGTTGGCTTTGGCCGATTCCACGTCCTGCCGGGCCACGCGGAAGTTGGCCTCGGCGGTTTCGTAGTCCGACTCCGAAATCACCTTGTCGGCGTAGAGTTTTTTATTCCGGTTGAAATCGGCCGTGGCGCGCACCAGCCGGGCTTCGGCCTGGGTGACGGCCGAGCGGCTCTGTTCGTAGTTGGCTTTCGTCTGGTTGACGGTGGCCCGCGCCCGCGCCAGCAGCGACTCGTAGTTGTCGGGGCGGATTTTAAGGAGCAGTTTGCCCTGGGTCACCGAGTCGCCTTCGGCCACGTAGAGGCCGATGATTTCGCCGGGCACGTCGGGGGTAATTTTCACCTCCACTTCGGGCTGCACCTTGCCCGAGGCACTCACCCGCTCGGTGATGTCGGCTCGCCCGACTTTGGCGAATTCCACTTCGGTGGTTTTGGGCTTGCCGATCCAGCCCGCCGATTTGGCGGCCATCAGCCCGCCCATCAGCAGCACGACGACGCCACCGAGAATCCACCAGATGCGATTGGAAGAACGTTTCATGGGAGTGGGGGTTCAGGAGTGAGGAGTCAGGAGTGAGGAGTGAGTAGGTTGTCTTTTACTCACTCCTCGCTCCTGACTCCTCACTCCTAAAACGAAAGGGGTTTATTCTGGTAAAAGTCGAGGATTTTCGTGCGGAAAATGTAATCGTACTTGGCCTGCACCAGGTTGGCGCGGGCGCGGTCGAGGTTGGTCTTGGCCAGGTTGTAATCCACCGAGTTGATGGCCCCGGCGTTGAAGCGGCTCTCGGCCGCCCGGAAGGCCTGTTCGAGCGATTCCACCTGGATGGTCGTCGCGTTGAAGCGCTTTTCGGCGGCCACCATGTTGGTGTAAGCCTGCTCGATGGTCTGGCGGAGTTGGAGTTTGGTCAACTCCGACTGGTAGCGCAGGTTGTCCTGGTTGAGCCGGGCCGAAGCCACCCGCAGGCGGGCCTGGTAGGCGTTGAAAATCGGGATGCGCAGCCCCAGGCTGAGGTTGACGTTGTAGTTGCTGCGCAGTTGGGTAAAGTACGGGATGCCTTCCCGCGTGATGCTGGGCTGCTGGGTGATGAACGTAATCGGCGTGGGCACGCCGTTGAACATGACCGTGGCCGTTTGGGTCACGTCGGTAGGTGCCCCCACCACGGCCCGCTGGGCGGCGCTGGAGTAGTTGGTCGAAAGGCTGGAATTGAACAGCAGCGAGGGGTACAAACTGCCCCTGGCCACGTCCACGCTCCGGGCGGCGCTCTGCACGCGCAGGTCGGCGGCTTTCACCAGGGGCTGGCCGCTCAGGGCGGCGGCGTACACCTGGTCGGGGGTGGCGTCGTAGGAGCCGTTGGGGGTGTTGACGCTCACGCGGTCCACCTGAATGTCCTGGTTGGCGTTGACGTTGAGCAGTTGAAGCAGGTTGACTTTGGCAATCTGGAGGTTGTTTTCGGCATTCACCACGGCCAGTTCGTCGTTGGCCAGTTGGGCGCGCAGGTCGAACGCGTTGGCCGGGGGCAGCGACCCGGCCTGTACCAGCCGCTCGGTGCGCTGGAGTTGGAGGCGGCTCACTTCCACCTGATTGCGGGCAATGGTGAGTTGGTCTTCAAAATTCAAAATCTGCAAATACCCCAGCGCCACGTTGAGGGCGATTTGCTGGCGGGTGTTTTCCACGTCCTGCTGGCTGGCCTGGACGGCCAGTTCGTTCTGGAGGATGGTGTTTTGCAACTGCCCGCCCGCGAAGAGCGTGGTGCTCGAACTGATGTTGAAGCTGTTGAAGGTAATCCGCTGGGTGATGGCGGCGTTGGTGAACGGGTCGATGCCCCGCCCGAAGCTCAGGCCCGGCCCGGTGATGTTGCCGTTGGCGTTGGGCAGGCGGTTGAACCGCGACTGGTTGAGCGTGAGCCGGGCGTTTTCGACCCCAGTCTGCCCCTGCTTGATTTGCAGGTTGTTGGCCCAGGCGATGTCGATGGCCTGCTGGAGGGTGATGCGTTCGCCGGGCGGCACGGCCGTTTGCGACCCCGTGACCTGGGCCGCGCCCCCGAGTGCCCAACCGCCAAGAAAAAGGACAAAGAAGAAATTTCTCATCGAAAGCTGCATTTCGCGGGTCAATCTTACGACCGGGCGGCGGCTGTACCTACCCCATTTTGGATAAGCGGCGGAAAACGGCGATGAAGCCGGGGAATCCGGCGTGCGGTCGCCGGAAAAAATTCGACGCCTATGCCCCTGCCGCGACCAGTTGTTGAAAACAGGGGGAAATCCGTGCAAAACGCGGGAAAATACGCTAAAACCACAACGCACGGCCCGCTACTTTTGCCCACCCAGTTCTCAAACACAACTGTTTATGAAACCTGCTTTTCGCTTGCGGGCTACGCGCCTGCCCTTTTTTTCCGGAATGCTGCTGCTCGCCTTGTTGCTGGTGCAATGCGGCAAAAAATCCGATGACACCGCCCCCAGCGGCAACGCCATCGTGGGCACCTGGAGATTTTCAAAAATCGCGGTGAAAGACAAGGAGGGGAAAATCACCGACCAGACCGAACTCATCTTCACCCTGGTGCCCTGCCTGGCGCAGGTGCGCCTCACGTTCAAGGAAGACGGCACCACCTCAGGCAGTGGGGGGCAAAACTGCGGCACGGCCGACGACGTACTGCCCGACGACCTCACCGGCCAGGGCAAATGGAGCCTCTCCAACGGCAAACTCACCATGACCGACCCCAGCGGTGCCAAAGAAGAATACGACGTGCAACTGAATGGCAGCACCATGACCCTCAGCGTCCCTGACGTGGACGACACGACGGGCAATCCGACCGGCGAGGTGATTCTTCTGACGATGACGAAAGTGTAAGGCGGGCTTTTCCGGTACGACGCGCCGCCCCGATGCGTTCGGGGCGGCGCGTCGTGTTTTCGCGCGGGCATGCAATTTTCCACCGGGGGAGCGTTTACTTTGCACTCATTCGCCAATTTCCAACCAAATCGTTAACCGCTGCCCCATGATTCGCTTTCTCCCGCGCCTGACCGCCCTGACCCTGATTGTTGCCCTGGCTCTGCTGACGTACAACTGCGGAAAGAAAAACGAAGACCCTGCCCCGACCATCGCCGGGACGTACAAAATCACGGCGATGACCTCTACGCCCGGCTTTCCCGTCAGCGGCGTGCCCATCACCGATTTGTACGCCGCGCTGGGGTTGTCCACGCCCTGCTTTCTGCAAATGACGGTCACCTTCAGCACCGCCGGGGCTGCCACGCTCAACATCCCCAGCGGATGCACCCTGCCCGAACCCACGATTGAAACCCTGACGGGCTTCAGCCGCAACTCGAAGTGGGCCACCAACGGCAACAGACTCACCATCACGGCATCCAACGGCACCAGCCAGACGACTTACGACTACACCGTTTCGGGCAACCAACTCGTGCTGGTTGGCACCAACGGCACCTACACGCTGAACATCAAACTCGACAAGGCCTGACCCCTTCGTGCCCGCTGTTTAGTTTTGCGCGAATTCACCCTACCCATGCGTACTTTTCTCCGCCAACCGGGCCAGACCGCCTTCGTGGTTCTGCTCACGCTCCTGCTGTTTTCCTGTAAAAAAAGCGACGAACCCACCGCCCTCGGCGGCGACCCGGCGCTGATGGCCACCTGGAGGGTAAGCGCCTACGCCGTGAAAGACGCCAACGGCGTGACCTCCGACCTGACCCCGCTGGTGTTTGCGCAGTTCCCGTGCCTGTCCGACATTCGGGTTACGTTCAACGCCGACGGCTCCATCACGGGCAGCTCCACTGCCGCGTGCAGCAGCGTGTTGGGCGACGCCAGCGCCCTGGTGGGCGGCAAGGGCAACTGGCAGGCCAGCGGCGGCAAGCTGACCATCAACACCGCCGACGGGTCAAAACAGGAATACACCTACCAGCTTACGGGCACCACGCTGCAATTGAGCCAGCCCACCCTCGACGCTTCGGGCAAACCGACGGGCGACGTCAGGCAGTACACGTTTACGAAGGCGTAGGTCGTTTTCCGGGGTGAACAATCCGCCCCCGATTATGCGCTGTCCAGGCAGTGGTTCGCAGCCCGAAACCAGGAGCGCCACCCCGACCAAATCGGAGTGGCGCTCCTGGTTTTAGGTATTTTTTGCATGAAAAAGCAGGCTGGATTCGTTTGGGAAAAACACCACTTCATCCCAGACAATCATGCCGCACTCGTTTCGCCTCCGCCGCCCGCTGACGCTGGCCGCCGTGCTGTTGGTAGCCCTGCTTTCGTCGCGCTGCCACACCACCACCACGATTCCGCCCGCCGGGGCCAGCCTGGCCGGCACCTGGCGCGTCACCAGCCTGACGGCCACGCCTGCCACGCCCTACGGGTCGGATTTGTACCAGTACTTCAACGGCCGGGTGCCCTGCTTCGCCGAAATCCGCTACGCCTTCGCCGCCGACGGCACCCTGACGGCCCGGATTCCCAACGCCTGCCCCCTCGACGGCGAGGATTTGCAGGATTCCGTCGGGTTCGACGCGAACTCGAAATGGGCACTGGATGGCAACGGCCTCACCGTCACCAGTTCGGATGGCCTCCAGGAACGGTACGACCTTCAGGTGGCGGGAACGTCGATGAAATGGGTGTTTCAGAACGACGCCGACCCGACGTACACCTACACGGTGACGTTTGTGCGGGAGTGAAATCTAGGCGTGGCACGGCTTCCGGCGCATGTGCCAGCAGCCGTGTCACACCGCGCGCCGGTCAAAACACCATCCCCCGCGACTGCCTGATGGCCTCGTAAATCATTTCCCCAAACTGGGTGCGGATGTTCAACTGGCTGATTTTGCCGTTCTCGCGGGTGGGGTACACGCGGTTGGACAGGAACACGTACAGCAACCGGTGCTCTGGGTCCATCCACACGAACGTGCCCGTGAAACCCGAGTGCCCGAAGCTCAGTGGCGAGGCCGAGGGCGGGCCGGACAGCCCCGGTTTTTTGCGGTCGGGTTTGTCAAAGCCGATGCCCCGGCGGGCGTTCACCTCCACCGGGAACGGGTAGGCCGTCCACTGCTTCAGCGTGGCTTCCTCAATGTACCGCTTGCCGCCGTAAGCGCCGTAGTTGAGGTACATCTGCATCAGCTTGGCCAGGTCATTGGCCGTGCCGAATAGCCCGGCGTGGCCGCTGATGCCGTCGAGCAGGGCCGCGCCTTCGTCGTGAACGCGCCCGTGGATGAGGGTTTTCCGAAACAACGAGTCGTACTCCGTCGGCACGATGCGGGCCAGCGGGAAGTACCGGCGGGCGTTGTACGTCAGGGTGCCCGCGCCGAGGGGTTCGTAGAAATTTTTCTTCAGAAATTCTTCCCAGGTCTGCCCCGTCAGGCGCTGGATGACCCGCGGGTAGAGGTAGTACGACAAATCGGAGTACACGTAGCCCTGCCGGGGGTTGACGGGCGAGTCCCGGATTTGTCGGAAAATCGTCCGCTCGTACCGCCGGTGCAGGAACAGGCGGTCGGCCACCTGAATCGGGTACTGCTTCGACGGCTCCGCGCTGAACGTCCGCGATTTCCATCCGCCTTTCACCGAGTCCACGCAGTCCCGCCAGAACGGAATCCAGGCTTTCAGCCCCGACTGGTGGGTCAGGATGTCGATGAGTTTCAAATCAGCCTTGTTCGAGTGGCGGAAGCGGGGGTAGAGTTCGCCCAGCGTCATGTCGAGGCGGAATTTGCCTTCGTCCTGCAACTTCATCAGTGCGGGCACCGACGTGCTCACCTTCGTCACCGAGGCCAGGTCGTACACATCGTCTTTCGTGACGGGCTGGCGGCCTTCGTAGGTTTGGTAGCCGTAGGTTTTCTCGAAAATCACCTTGCCGTCCTTCGCCACCAGCACCGACGCGCCGGGGTACGCTTTCGCCGTCAGCCCCTGGTTGACGATGGAATCGAGCCGGGCCGTCAGCACCCGCGAATCGATGCCCACTTCTTCGGGCCGGGTGTACTTGAAGCGGCCCAGGGCTTCGGTGAGCAGCCCCGCGCCCTGCCGGTAGCGGTCGTTGACGGTCACGGGCAGTCGGCCTTTCATCCCAGTCGCGCCGAAGAGGGCCTGGGCGGCGAGTTCCTGCGTGGCGGGGGTTTCCTGGTAGGCCACGAGCAGGGCGGGGGCTTTTCCCAGTTCCGAAAATTTACCCAACGTGTACGGGTTGCCGAACAGGGCGAAGGCCGCGTTGGGCAAGGCCCCGAAGCCGTTCACAAGCGCCTGCACCTCGGGTTTTATCGTCGAAGCCGGGCGGATGCCGAGGCCGTGGATGCCCACCAGCACGAGGTCGTACCCGGCGAGCTGGCGCTTCACCCGCCGCACGAGGGTGTCGGGCGCGGTGGCGGGCAGGGTGAAGTGGTCCATTGGCGCGTAGTGCGCGGCCATGTCCTGGAAAGCCGTGCGGGTGTCGCTGTTCAGCGCCAGCGTGGCGAAGCGCTTGCCCGCCAGTTCGCGCACGGGCAGGCGGTTGTCCTTGTTTTGCAGCAGGGTAAGGGCGTCTTCGGTCAGGTCACGGGCGAGGAGGTCAGCCCCACCGGGGTTGAGGTCGGTGAGCAAGCCCTCCAGTTTGGCCGGGCGGTACTGGTCGAGGCCCGCCCAGGCTTTGGCCGTCAGGATGCGGCGCACTTTTTCGTCGATGTCGGCCTGCGTGAGCCGCCCGTCGGCGAGGGCGTACTTGATGGCGTTGAAGGTGCCCGGCACGTCGGTGAAGGTTTCGAGCACGTCCACCCCGGCCAGCAAGGCCCGCACGGCGGCCTCGCCGTTGGGGTAGTATTTCACCACGCCCTGCATTTCCATCGCGTCGGTGAAAATCAGGCCTTTAAATCCCAACTGATTGCGCAGCAAATCGGTCACGATGGGCCGCGAGAGGGTGGAGGGCAGGTTGGGCGTGGGGTCGAGGGCGGGGATGCTCAGGTGGGCAATCATGACGCCGTTCAGCCCCTGCCGGATGAGTTCGCGGAAGGGAAATAGTTCGACCGAATCCAGCCGGGCGCGGTTGTGGCGGATGACGGGCAGGTCGGCGTGCGAATCGACGTCGGTGTCGCCGTGGCCGGGGAAGTGCTTGGCCGAGGTGATGACGCGCTCGTCCTGCATGCCGCGCATGTAGGCCAGGGCATTACGAAGTACGGTCTGCTTGTTTTCGCCGAACGAGCGGAAGTTGATGACGGGGTTGTTGGGGTTGTTGTTCACGTCCACCACCGGCGCGTAGTTCACGTGGATGCCCAGCCGCCGCACCTGCCGACCGACCTGCCGGCCCATCCGGTAAATTGGCTCCGTGTCCGTGCCGGGCGTGGCACCCAGCGTCATGGCGTAAGGGTAGCGGGTGGTCGAGTCGAGGCGCATGGTCAGGCCCCATTCGAGGTCGGAACCGATGAGCAGCGGGGTGGCGGAAACCGCCTGCAAGTCGTTGATGATTTGCGCCGTGCGGGTGGGCTGGTTGGCGAAAAACACCAGTCCGCCGATGTGGTATTCTTGCACCCAGTTCAGCAATTTCTCCCGCTCGAAGGGTTCGTTCCGAAAATTTGCCCTCGGCATCATCAACTGGCCGATTTTCTGGTCGGGGGTCAGGGAAGCGAACACCGAATCCACCCAGCGTTGGTTGGCGTTGGGGAAGGGCGTTTGGGCCTGGGAGGAAATGAAAAATGAAAAATGAAGAATGAAAAATGAAAAAGGCAGCAGGCGGTGGGCAGCGCGGGTCATGCGGCGAGGCAGTGAGGTGGTTGGGCGAAGGTACGAAACAAACGGGGTTCGACGCGCCCGCTTTCGGGGCATCCCACCGCGTCCGCCGGGGGATGCGAGCGTCCGGTTTCCGTACGGAATCGAACGGTTTTTGTCCGAAAGCGAACAGTAATTTTTCGGAGGTAGAAAAGTTTTCTATTGAAAATCAGCGATTTGGGAATTTTCCCGAACCTGGCACGGGCCTTGAACCTCCTTTGGCACCGGCCGCAGCCGACGACGCTGCCGCCACAACGCAATCAACTCGAAACAACTCGTAAATCACATCCAATCAACTCTCAAAACATCAGTAACCATGAAACGCGCATTCCAAACCCTCGCCCTGGCCGCTGCCCTGCTGGCCGCCCCGTTCGCCCACGCCACCACGCCCGGCACCGTCGAACCCAAGGAACCCACGGCAATGGAAGCCGCCAACAGCTTCACCGTCAACGCCCGGTTGTCGGCCAACCGCGGTGAAATCCGGTTCTACGTTCAAAAAAACACGCCGTCGCCCGTTCGGATTGAAATGAAGAACGCCGACGGCGAGGTGCTGTTCACCAGTATGCTGAACAAGCAAAGCACCGGCAAGGCCTACGCCCTCAAGGTGGCCGACCTGCCCGACGGGGAATACACCATCGAGGTGAGCAACCGCGACAAAAAGGACGTCAAAACGTTTGCCCTGAAAACGCCCGCCCCGGTTCGCCAGGTGGCTGTCAACTGACGGGCGGCGCGGCCGTTTTCGGGCAACTCGTTTTCGCCAGCACTCCTCCGGGTGCTGGCCTTTTTGTGTCAGACTGGGACGCCATTGGCATTTTAAGGCTTTTTAAGCCGGGGGAGTGGAATAGATTTAGTAGTTTTGCCCGTTGACCATACGAGCTATTTTATTTTTGAAATGAAAAAAACGCTTTTCTTCCTGGCCGTCGCCCTGCTGGCCGTAGCGGGTCGGGCCAACGCGCAAACCGAGCCGCCCGCCGAAATTCAGGCCCTGCTCCAGAAGCACATTTGCCTCACCTGCCACAAGGTGGACCAGCGCCTGGTTGGCCCGGCTTACAAAGACGTGGCTAAGAAAAAATACACGCCCGAGAAAATCGTGGAGTTGATTTACAAGCCCCAGCCCGCCAACTGGCCCGGCTACCCGGCCATGGCCCCCATGACCCAGGTGCCGAAAGAAGACGCGCTGAAAATCGCCAAGTGGATTAACTCGCTGAACGCTCCCGCCAAAGGCGCGAAGAAAAAGGCTTGACAGCGGGGTGTTTACGTTCTTGAGTTTTTTGAGTTTTTAGGTTGAATGTAAAAACGCAAGAACCTAAAATCCCCACACCCCAAATCCCCGTCCGCAAGATTTTGTGGACGGGGATTTTGCTTTTTGGCGATTTTGAACGCTATTGAAGCACTTTTTCGCAAAAAGGTCAGTCCCATGAAAGCAGCCCTTCAGCAAGCCACCCACCAGCCTGTGCAAATCGTGGACGTGGACACGCCCCACCCCGGCCCCGGCGAAGCCCTCGTGCGCATTCACGCTGCCGCCCTTAACCACCGCGACGTGTGGGTGCAGCAGGGCCTCTACCCCGGCATGAAACTGCCCTGCATCCTCGGTTCCGACGGAGCGGGCGTGGTCACCGAAGTGGGTGAGGGCGTGCGCACCAGCCTCGTCGGGCGGCACGTCATCGCCAATCCGGCCCTGGGCTGGGGCGACAACCCGAAGGCCTACGGCAAAAATTTCCGCGTGCTCGGCATGCCCGACCACGGCACCTTCGCCGAGTACCTCGTCATCGAGGCGAAGTACCTGCACCCCAAACCGGCCCACCTCGATTTCGCCGAAGCCGCCGCGCTGCCCCTGGGTGGGGTCACGGCCTGGCGGGCTTTGTTTTCGCGGGGAGGCCTCCGGTCGGGCGAGCGGGTCTTGATTTCGGGCATCGGCGGCGGCGTGGCCCTGCTGGCCCTGCAACTGGCCCACGCCGCCGGAGCCGCCGTGTGGGTGACGTCGGGTTCGGACGAGAAAATCGAGCGGGCGAAGGCGATGGGCGCGATGGGCGGGGCCAATTACAGGAATGCCCGCTGGGGTCGGGAACTGGCCGGGCAGATGGGCGGTTTCGACCTCATCCTCGACAGCGCGGCGGGCGATGGCTTCGCCGAACTCGTGGACGCTGCCGCACCGGGCGGGCGCATCGTGCTGTACGGGGGCACGCGGGGCGCTATCCCCAACCTGGCCCCGCCGAAGGTGTTTTTCAAACACCTCGACCTCCTCGGCAGCACGATGGGCACCGAAGCCGACTTCGCCGACATGGTCGAGTTCGTCGAACGCCAGCAACTCCGCCCCGTGCTCGACCGCGTCTTCCCGCTGGATGAAGCCGAAGCCGCCCTGCGGTACATGGAAGCGGGGAAGCAGTTTGGAAAAATTGGGTTGTCGGTTGCTGGTTGATGGTTTTTGAGAACCCGCAACAAACAACCGACAACCAACAACCATCAACGAAACAGCCATGAACAAATACCAGGTCATCGTCACCTTCCCGACGCCCGACAGCCAGTTTATGGCGAAAATTCCGGCGCACCGTGCGTACATCAACAAGCTGATTTACGACGAGGTCATTGAGTACTACGCCATCAGCGCCGAGCGCACCAGCGGCTGGATCGTCATGAACGCCAACTCCAAACGCGAGGTGATCGACGTTCTCGAAAAATCCCCCCTCTTTCCCTACTTCGAACTCGACATCGACCAACTGATGGTCTTTGACAGCACGGCGTACCGCTTTCCGAAGATGGTGTTGAACTAGCGTGGCATTGAGAGATGGGCGTATGGTGTATCGAGGGGGCTGCTCATGCTAGCCGTGAAAACAGGCTACAAACCCGTGGCAAGACAGGTTCGGAGTTCCAAACTTCAAACAACGGCGGAACCGGGCCGGGGGCTGAAAAGCCGTTCTTCCACGGATATTGATGAATAAACTTCATCAATATCCGTGGAAGAACGGCTTTTCTCTGGAAAGAGTAGTTGACTCCAGTAATGAATTATGGTTGTGGCCATTTCCACGTACTCGTCAAGGTCGTGGGGTTTTTTTACGAACGCGACCGCGCCGTACTCGTACGCTTGTTCAACGGTCCGCTCATTGGCCGAGCTCGAGTACATGACAACCGGAATCTGAGCCAACTGAGGAGACTTTTTAAGTACTCGAAGAACTTCCAATCCGTTCATTGCGGGCATCATCATGTCGAGAACGACCACATCGGGCAAACGGGAGCCTTCGTTGAGAAAACTCAGTACTTTTCGGCTGTCGTTCAACGCCTGGATTTCACAAGGTAGTCGGCTCTCTTGACACGAGTACCGGAACAGTTCACAGTCGTCTTCATCGTCGTCAACCAAAAGAACATAGAGCTTTTTCACTGGTACAGCAGGGTTAGTTTATCTTCCCCAAATGTCAGTACCATTTAGAATGTGCCCCTGAAATTTTCTGAGCGAGAGCGATTTAATGACATTTATCTGGTTCGGTTCGTACTCCTCAGTCGGGTGAGAGACGGCTCCCGCCGCCACACATCCCCTAATCCCCTTCAAAGGGAGCTTCAATTCGCCAGGCGCGCCGATTGCCACGCCACCATCTGCCAGCGGCCCTTCCGGCGGGCGTACACGTCGGTGTAGCGGAGGCGCATGGGCGGGTTGGTTTTGCCTTCCACCACGGTCGTGGCGTTCATCTGGCCGGTCACAATGGCCAGGTCGGGGCCGTAGAAGCGCACCGTGTCGCCGCTGATTTGGACGTCGCGGTACCGCACCCGCCCGGAGGTGAGCGATTCGATGAACGAGTGCTTGCCGTCCTGAATGCCGTTGGAGTGGGTGTACACCAAATCGTCGGCCAGGACGTCGTTCAGGGTTTTGGCGTCGGCAGTTTCCTGAGCGGCGAAGCGGCGCTTTTCGAGCTGGCGGATGGTTTCGGCGGGAGTCTGGGCCAGGGCGCTCAACGTGAGCAGGCAGGCGGCGAGGGAGGAGAGGAAGGTTTTCATTTGGAGTTTAAAGGCAGAGAATGTTCAATGTTCAATTCTCAATGTTCAAAGTTGTCTTTCAATTCATTAAACATTGAAAATTGAGCGTTGAGAATTGAACATTTTTCTGATACTCACCGCAACTTCAGCGTCACCAGCGTCAGCACCGCCAGGATGATGCCCACGATGAGGAATCGGATGACGATTTTGGGTTCGGCGTAGCCTTTTTTCTGGAAATGGTGGTGCAGGGGCGACATGAGCAGAATGCGCCGCCCCTCGCCGTAGCGCCGCTTGGTGTACTTGAAATAACTCACCTGGGCCATCACCGAAACGAGTTCGACGAAGAAAATCCCGCACATCACGGGGATGAGCAATTCCTTCCGAATCACAATGGCCAGCACGGCGATGACCCCGCCGAGCATGAGGCTGCCCGTGTCGCCCATGAACACCTGCGCCGGGTACGAATTGTACCACAAAAAGCCCACGCAGGCCCCCACGAAGGCCGCGCAGAACACCACCAGTTCGCCGGAGTAGGGGATGTAAAAAATGTTGAGGTACTGCGAAAACACCTTGTTGCCCGACAGGTACGTGAGCACCCCCAGCGTGATGCCGATGATGACCGACGTGCCCGCCGCCAGCCCGTCGATGCCGTCGGTGATGTTGGCCCCGTTGCTGACGGCCGTGATGATGAACGTCACGATGAGCACGTACAGAATCCATTCGTACTGGGGCGGCAGCCAGGCGTCGGGCAGGAGGTGGCCGTAGTCGATTTGGTTGCCTTTGAAAAACGGCACGTTGGTGACCAGCGACTTGACGTCGGTGTACTTGCGCACCTGCTCGAAGCCCCCCGGCGTGGCAATGCGGGCGCGCTCGTAGATGCGCACCTTCACGTCGTCGTGGAAGTACATGGTCAGGCCCACGATGAGGCCCAGGCCCACCTGCCCGACGATTTTGAACCGCCCGGCCAGGCCCTCCTTGTTTTTCCTGAACACCTTGATGTAATCGTCGAGAAACCCGATGAGGCAGGTCCAGACCGTAGCCACCAGCAGCAGGATGATGTACACGTTTTGCAGCCGGGCGAAAAGCAGCACCGGAATCAGGATGGCCGCCACGATGATGAAACCGCCCATCGTGGGCGTGCCTTTCTTCTGCAACTGGCCTTCGAGTCCCAAATCGCGGATGCTTTCGCCGATTTGCAGGCGGCGGAGGCGGGTGATGATGCGGCTGCCGAAGCCCACGCCGATGAGCAGGGAGGTAGTCACGGCGGCACCCGCGCGAAACGTGAGGTACTGAAAAACCCCGGCACCGGGGAGGTTGAACTGCTTGTCGAGATAGTCGAAGAGGTAATACAGCATCCGAACGGGTCAGGGGAGGGTTGGGGGCGGGTAAAATTAGGCAAAAAGCGTAGTTTTGGGGAAAACGGCAGCAACGAAATGGAAACGGCAGAACTGAAAGCGAACATCCACCGGTGGGTGGACGAAGTGGAGGACCCCGAGCGGCTCGAAGAAATCGCGGCCCTGCTGCGCCCCGGCGAAGCCCCTGACCCCGACGAAGACACCGACGAGCAGGTCATCGAAAACCTGCGGGAGGCCTTTCGGGAGATGCAACGGGTGGAGCGGGGGGAGTCCCAGGCCCGTCCGGCGAGTGAATTGTTGGAGGAACTTCGCCGGATGAAACATGAACTTTAAAGTTTCGTCCATCGCTTCGTTTGACCGGGAAATCAAGCGGCTTGCCAAAAGGTACCGTTCGATGGACGACGACTTTGCCCGACTGCTGGATTCACTGACAAGGGAGCCTTTTCAAGGCAAATCGCTCGGCGGCAACGTGTACAAAGTCCGTTTACGCATTTCCAGCAAGCAAAAAGGCAAGAGCGGCGGAGCGCGGGTGATTACCTGCGTGAAGGTGGTCCGTGAGACGGTGTACCTGCTTTCCATCTACGATAAATCCGAGCAGAGCGACATCGCGGACGAAAAAATTCAAGAGTTGCTGCGGGAAATTCCCACCGAACCTTCATGAACCGATTTCTGCTCTTCGGGCTGCTCCTGCTTCCCCTCCTCGCCCCCGCCCAGCGCCGCACCGTGTTTTCACCCGAAGCCCCGCCACCCATCGGGCCGTACAGCCAGGGCGTGCTGGCGGGCAACACGCTCTACGTGGCCGGGCAAATCGCGCTGGTGGGCAGCACGGGGCAACTGCAAAACGCCAACGTCCGGGCCGAGACGCTCCAGGTGATGAACAACCTCGCGGCGGTCCTCAAAGCCGCCGACATGAGCTTCGCGAACGTGGTGAAAGTCACGATCTACCTCCAGGATTTGGGGGATTTTCAAGCCGTCAACGCGGTGTATGCCGAATTTTTCAAAGAAAACCCACCCGCCCGCGAAACGGTGCAGGTGGCGGCCCTGCCGCGAGGCGCGAAGGTGGAGATTTCGTGCGTGGCGGTGCGGTAACTATTGTGGGGCGGTTCACCAGAACCGCCCATCGGTGGGGTTGCACACACGGGCGGTTCTGGTGAACCGCCCCACAACAGCCACCTCACCAAACAATTTGCGTCGTCAGGTACGCGATGAGGGTGGCCAGCCCCAGCCCGAAGACAATCGCCCGTCCTTCGCGTCGGCGATCCTCGCGGGTCATGTCTCGGAGGCGTTTTCGGTCCTTGCGCAGGGCGCGGGCCACCACCGAGGCAAGCAGTGGATAACCGCCCGCTACCGCCAGCAACACCAGCAACGCCAGAACTCCCTGCCCGGAGCACATCAGTACGCATCCCAAGTAGGAAGCAAAGACACCGGCTACCAGCCCCACCAGCCCCAGCAGGGTATACCCCAGAATTTTCCAGCCCATGCCCTTCGGCGCGGGGCGTTCGGTCGTGTTGCTTTCCGGATAATACACGTCCACCTCGACCGGCGCGGCGGGGCGAATGGTATCCCGCCGCATTTCCAGCGAAACGGCTCCCTGCCAGGGGTGTGCCCCCGGGTCCTGGTAAAAATTCTGGCAGGCGTTTCCGGCTAAAACCGCCAACGTGTAACCGCCCAGCGCGACGAGCCGCAGGTCCCGGCGGAGGCGGCGCTGAACTTGGTGTTTTTCGAGAAGGGGCGCTTCCCCCCGGTGCCGATCCCGAACGGTGAAAATGCCCGTGGCGACGATGATGGTCAGGTACGTGAGCAGGTCGGGCGGCAAGGCGGGCAGGCCGAAACGACCGAGGTTCATGCCCGCGCTGATTTTAATGGTTTCGAGCAACACGATGAGGCCGATGGCGGTCCGGCGGTGCTTGCTGGCCCAGTGGGAAAGCTGTTGCATGGGTTGGTGGAAGGCACGAAGGTTCAGAAAAGTGGTGGGTTTGGCAAAACCGTTCGTAAAAAAGCCTGGCAACGGCGGGTCAGGCGCGTTGCCGGGGTTTAGAAAACGGGGGTGGCACATCACACAGGCGGGTTATCAAGCGGAACGCCGCCCGCCCGACCCACAATAAAATTACCGCAGCGTCACCCGCACCGTTTTTCTCGTCTCGCCCTGAGTCAGCGTGAGCGTGTGGGGCCCACCGGGCGCGTCGAACCAGTGGACGTGGGTGCCTTCGGGATAGGTCTGGTTGCGGGCCAGCGTGATGACTTCGCCCTTGCCGTCGGTGAGCGTGAGGGTCACGGGGGCGGTGCCTTTCACGGCGAAATCGAGGGGAAATTTGCCTTCGTCGGGGTGGCGGAGCAGGTCCCAGGCGTTGGCGGCGGGGTGGGGCGTCCAGGCGTAGAAGCCCGTCGGGTAGGCGGGTTTACTGATGCCCATTTTTGCCAAACCGGCCCGCAGTTCCGGCGTTTTTTCGCCCAGTTTCCAAATCAATCCCGACCGGTAGTTTTCCATCATCACCACAATCGGCCCCTGGTCAATGGCGAGGTACTGGTTGGAAAACCAGTTCTTGGAGGCGTTGAACGCGTCGTAGAACCCGTATTCGCCGAACAGCGGATTCCCTTTTTTCAAATAAAAATACCGCAGCGCCTGCCACGACTGCCAGGGCGTGTACGGAAACGACGACAGCGCCGCCGTGGGGCTGATGGTGCCGTTGTCGTTGGTGGGGGAGTGGGCGTCGTAGAAATTGTAGTCGTCGCTGGCGGTCAGGCCCCAGTTTTCTTCCGAATACCCGTAGCTTTTCGGGGCCTGCTCGGCGCAGTGGGTGTAGTTGATGAGCGTGTGGGCCTGGTTGAGCCGCCAGTAGTTGGTGCGGCTGTCCTGCATCGTGCGCGGGTCGATGCTCAGGTAGGAGTAGTGGGCGAAAAACAAGGGGCCGCCGAAAGGAAAACCCAAATCGAGCGTGTAGCCGTGGTACTCCTTGCCGTTGAGGTAGTGGTTGCTCCGCACCCAGGTGTTCTCGTACACCTCCGGCTTGATGGCGTGCGTGGGCGAGCCGAGGGCCAGCACATAGGTAATCAGGCATTCGTTGTAGCCCGTGATGGGCATGTTCATGGCCCAGCCCTTGTCCGCCGACCAGTGCCAGTAGAGTTTGTTGTCACCACGGGAGGCGTACCAATCCCACTCCACGCTTTCCCAGAGGCGCGTGATGCGGTCTCGGAGGGTTTTTTCGGAAGACGAAGCCCCGTCAAAATACGCCCGAGCCGAGAGCAGGCCGTTGACGAGGTAGGCTGTTTCGACCAAATCGCCGCCGTTGTCGTTGGCCCCGAAGGGCACAACCTTGCCCGTGCTGCCGTCGAGCCAGTGCGACCACGCCCCGTGGAAGCGGTCGGATTTTTCCAAAAACGACGTTATTTTCAACAACCGATCGACGGCCTGTTCCCGCGTAATCCACCCCCGGTGGACGCCCACCACGAGGCACTGAATGCCGAAGCCCGTGCCCCCGCTGGTGACGATGTTGGGCGTGGCCGTGCGCTCCGGGGCGAGGCCCGATACGGGGTGGGCGAAATCCCAGAAGTAGCGAAACGTGGCCCGCTGCACGGTGTTGAGGTACTCGCTCCGCTCGGTCGGAGGCCGGAGCGTGTCGGGCCGGTCGGTGGCGACGGGCTGGACGGCTTTGCGGCAGGCGGGAACGAGGAGCAGGAGAGCGAGGAGAAGGGTTTTCATGAATGGGAAATTGAATGAAAAATAAGAAACAAGGAATGAAAAATGATGAAGGAAAGGCGGGCCATTCATTTCGTCATTTTTCATTCCTTGTTTCTTATTTTTCATTTCTGGCTTTTCAAAACTCAATACCCCGGATTCTGCGTCAATTTCCCGCCGCTGAGGTCAATCTGGCGCTGGGGAATCGGGAACAGGTCGTGCTTGCCGTCCACGTAGGGTTTGCCGTGGGCGCGCAGCACCACCCCGGCCCGGCCCTGGCGGCGCAAATCGAAGGTGCGGTCGTGCTCGAAGGCCAGTTCGAGGCGGCGCTCGTTGTAAATCGCTGTCCGCAGGGCCGCCTGGCCCGTGGCCGTGAGCGGGAGCACCCCAGCCCGCACCCGCACGCGGTTGAGCGCTTCGAGGGCTTTGGCCGACTGCCCGAGTTCGTTGGCGGCTTCAGCGTTCATCAGCAGCACCTCGGCGAAGCGCAGCACGCGGATGTTTTTGTTGGTTTCCCACAGCGCGCCGCCGAACGTTTCCCGCGTCTGGCTGACGTAGGCTTTTTCGTTGTAGCGCGGGTTGGGCGGGTTGGCGTTGATTTTCAGCCCGTCCCAGAGCGTTTCCCCAGCAAAAATAATCGTGGCCTGACGGCGCTTGTCGGTGCTGTCGTAGGCGGCGGCTAGGTCGGCGGTGGGGGTGTTGAAGCCCCAGCCAATCTGCCCACGTACGCCCTGCGACTCGACGTACCCCTGCACACCCTTGACGGGCACCGTGCCCTTGCCCTGGATTTCAAACAACGACTCGATGTTGTTTTCGCCTTCCTCGCGCCAGATGGTGGCGTAGTCGGCGGCGAGGGCGTAACGGCCCGAGGCGATGATGGAATCGGTCAGGGCTAGCACCTGGGGCCATTTTCTCTGGTACATCGACACCTTCGCCAGCAGGGCCTGGGCGGCCCCTTTCGTCACCCGGCCCACGTCGGTCTGGCCTTTCACGGGCAGTCCGGCGATGGCGGTGGCCAGGTCCTGCTCAATCTGGGCGTACACTTGGGCGGCGGTAGCGCGGGTGCGGCCGGCTTCGAGGTCGGCGGCGTTGTTGACGTCGGGCACGCGGGTCACCAGCGGGACGCCCCCAAAGGTGCGCACGAGGTTGAAGTAAAAATACGCCCGCAGGAAACTCGCTTCGCCGACGAGCCGGGCCTTGAGCGCGGCGGGCAACTCCTGGCCGGGCAGGAAGGTCAGCGCCTGGTTGGCGCGGGCGATGGCCTGGTAGTGGCCCTCCCACACTTCGTTGAACGACAGGCTCGTGGGCGTGAACGTGTACCCGTCGAGTTCGTGCTTGTCGGCACCCGTATCGCCGGGGTCGCTGCCCTTGTCGGCGTCGTCGGAGGTGATGCTCGACACGCCGTTCCAGGAGAAGGAGTGGAAATTCCAGTCGAGCATTTTGTTGTAAATCGCGTTGACCAGCCCTTCGGCGGCCTGGGGATTGCGCGAGAAGTCGTCGGCGGTGAATTCACCCTGGGGTGCCACCTCCAGGAAGGATTTCTGGCAGGCCCCCGCCCCGACGAGCAACGCGCCAACGAGGGTTATTTTTAGGAAGTTCGGTTTCATGGAAATGCGTTGTTGAGGTGAATTTTTGCGAGAATGTTCAATGCTCAATGTTCAATTTTCAACGTTCAATGTTTTATTTTTCAAATAGTTGAGAATTGAAAATTGAACATTGAGCATTGAACATTCTCCCTGCGTTTAAAACCCCACCGTCACCCCCGCGCTCACCGTGCGGGTGGTAGGGTAGGCGTCGAGTTCGATGCCGGAGTCGAGGGTGCCACGGGGCAGTTCGGGGGTGAAGCCCGAGAAAGCCTGGATGGTCAGCAAATTCTGCGAGGTCAGGTAGAAGCGCACGGTGTTGGTTTTTCCGCCGAACGAACCCTTCGGCAGCGTGTAGCCCAGGGTCAGGTTGTTAATGCGGAAAAACGCCCCCGATTCGACGTAGTAATCCGAGGCGATGGCCACGTCGTTGGAGGGGCGCGGGTTGGTGTTGTTCGGCGTTTCGGGCGACCACCAATCCGTCACCGAAGCCTCGATGTTTTCGTTGCCGAAACGCTGGGCTTTTTTCCCGTTGTACACCTTGTTGCCGAAATTGCCGAAGGTAGTCAGGCTGAGGTCGAAGTTTTTGTAACTCGCCCCCGCCGTGAACCCGGCGAAAAACTTCGGCTGGTACGACCCGACGAATACCCGGTCGCGCTCGTCGATGAGGCCGTCGCCGTTTTCGTCCACGTAGCGCAAATCGCCCACTTTGGCGTTGCCCAGGCGGGGCGAGGCGGCGAGTTCGGCTTCGTTCTGGAAAATCCCGTTCGTGCGCCACACCCAGAAGCTCCCGATGGGCTGGCCTTCGGCAGTGCGAGTGGTGAACTGCCCATTGCCCAGCCCGCCCGCGTTGATGGGCAAGCCCCCGTTCACCCGCTCGATGGTGTTGCGGTTGAAGGTCAGCGTCAGGCCGAAGTTGTAGCGGAAATCGCCCCTGCGCTCGTTCCAGCGCAGGGCCACCTCGATGCCCCGGTTGCGGATGTCGGCGGCGTTGGTGAGGTAAGCGTTGTCGGCGTCGCCGAAAATGGCGTCGATGGGCCGGAAAATCAGCGCGCCCCGCGTGAGTTTGTCGTAAAAATCAATCTCCCCGCCCAGGCGGTTGTTCAACAGCCCGAACTCAATGCCGAGGTTCGTTTCCGTCGTTTTTTCCCAACTCAGGTTCGGGTCTTTGATGTTCGTGGGCGTGTAGCCGGGCGTCAGCGCGTTGCCGAAGGGGTAATCCAGCCCCGGCGTCACGGTGAGCAGGAATTCCGAAGGCGAAATGCGGTCGTTGCCGATTTGACCCCAACTCGCACGAAGTTTCAGGTCCGAAACTGCCGTCACGTCCCGCATGAATTCCTCGTCGGAGATGCGCCAGGCCGCGCCCACCGAGGGGAACAGGCCGAAGCGGTTGGCTGACGGAAACTTGCTCGACCCGTCGTAGCGCAGCGTGGCCGTGAGCAGGTACTTCTGGTTGAAGGAGTAATTCAACCGCGAGTAGTACGACAGCCGGGTTTCGAGCGAGCCGCCGCTTTCGTTGGTGGCGGTGGCCTGGTTGCCCACGTTGAGGTACCGGGAGTTGGGGTCGTTGGGCACGTTTTGCCGGGTGCCACCCAGGAACGTGCTCTGGATGCGTTCGCTGGTGATGCCCGCGAGGAGTTTGAAATCGTGTTTTTCGGCGAAAATCTGTGAGTACGTCACCGTATTGTCCCAAATCCAGCGGAAGGCGTTGGTGCCGCGGAGGTTCAGGCGGCTGACGAGGTTGCGCTGGTTGGCCGACACCGTGAAGACGGGGTTGTACACCGTGCCGTCGAACCGCTGCGACTCCACCGAGTAGTTGGAGCGGAAGAGCAGGTTTTTCGTCACGTTCCACTCGCCGAACACCACGCCCTGGGTGCGCCAGCCCGCCGAGGCGTCCTGGGTGTAGTCGAGTTGGGCGACGGGGTTGGCCACGTTGTTGCGCTGCGAAAAGCCGTAGGTGCCGTCGGCGTTGCGCACGGGCACGATGGGGGCCTGTTTGTAGGCGCTGGTGAAGGCGCTGAAGGGTTTGTTGTCGCGGGTTTCGCGGGCGAGGCTGATGATGGCCCCGATTTTCAGGAACGAGGTCAACTGGTACTCGTTGCTCCCGCGCAGGGTGAGGCGGCGGTAATTGTTGCCGCGCAGGATGCCGTCGTCGTGCAGGTAGCCCGCGCTGAGCAGGAAGGTGTTTTTCTCCCCGCCCCCGCTGATGGACAAATTGTGGTTATGAACGAGCGCATTGCGGGTGATTTCGCGGAACCAGTCGGTGTTGGTGGCCGCGTCGGCGCTCGTGAACACGGGCTGCTGCCCGGCCCGGCGCAGGGCTTCGTTGGAGTAAGCCACGTACTGCGCGCCGTCGGCCATTTGCACCCGGCGGGCGGCTTGGCGGAAGCCCGCGTAGCCGTCGTAGGTCACGCGCAGGCCCGCGCTGCCCCGTTTGGTCGTGACCAGCACCACGCCGTTGGCGGCCCGCACGCCGTAGATGGCCGTGGCGGAGGCATCCTTGAGCACGTCGATGGAGGCGATGTCCTGGGGGTTGATGTTGCGGATGTCGTCGGTCAGCACGCCGTCCACGACGTAGAGCGGCTCGGCCCCGGCCAGGATCGTACCCGTGCCCCGGATGCGGATTTGCGGGGTCGCGCCCGGTTCGCCGGAGGTGAACACCTGCACCCCGGCCAGCTTGCCCTGCATGGCCTGGGCGGCGTTGGGCACGGGTTGGTTGGTGATGTCCTCGGTTTTGAGCGAGGTCGTCGCGCCGGTGAGGTCGCGCTTGCGGGCGGTGCCGTAGCCGATGGCCACCACTTCGTCGAGGCGCAGGGCGTCCGATTCAAGGGCCACGTCGTAGGTGGTCTGGCCCGCCGTGACGGTGCGTTCGGCGGTTTTCGTGCCCACGAAGGAGAAGACGAGCACGTCGCCGGGGGCGGCGTTGAGGGCGAAGTTGCCTTCGGCGTCGGCGGTGGTACCGCGGGTGGTGCCCCGGATGGCGACGGTCGCGCCGGGGAGGGCGGTGGCGTCTTCGGCGGCGGTGACTTTGCCGGTGACGCGTCCTTCCTGGGCGATGGCCTGGGCGGAAAGCAGGCACAGCCAACCCCAGAGGAGTAGGAATTTTCGCATGGTTTTTTGGTTTGTTGATGAACCCGCCCCGGCGCGGTGGCCGGTTCGGTTTTACGAAGTTATAGCGTTTTTTCCCGAAAATGTCCTCCGCTCGGGGGCAACTTTTTCGCGTTGGCTTGCTCCAAAAATGCCAGTTGGGCGGCGAGGGATTGAAGGTGAACCCGTTAGCAGAATCGGAGAAGGGGCTGGGGCGAGCGCCGTTTTTCCTTAGTTTTGCGCCGTTTTGTATTGAGGGGCGGCGGGCGGCGCTCCGCTTCACCTGAACCGCCCGTGTTTTGTACTGACTCCGACGGGCGGCTCTGGGGAGCCGCCCCATATCCATACGAAATGCTCCGAACCCACACCTGCGGCGAACTTCGCCTTTCCCACGCTTCCCAAACCTCTACCCTCTGCGGCTGGGTGCAGCGCATCCGCGACAAAGGCGGCATGGTCTGGATTGACCTCCGCGACCGCTACGGCATTACCCAACTGATGCTTGATGAAAGCAAAACGCCGAAGGAACTTTTGGAAAAAGCCCGCACGCTGGGCCGCGAATTCGTGCTCCGGGCCACGGGCGAGGTCATCGAACGGGTTTCCAAAAACCCCAACCTGCCCACGGGCGACATCGAGTTGAAGGTGACGGAACTGACCGTGCTCAACCCCGCCAAACTCCCGCCGTTTTTGATTGAAGACGAAACCGACGGCGGCGACGACCTCCGGATGAAGTACCGCTACCTCGACCTGCGCCGGGGCGTGGTGCGCAAAAACCTCGAACTCCGCCACCGCATGGCCCGCGCCACGCGGGAGTATTTGGACGGCCAAAATTTCATCGAAGTCGAAACGCCGGTGCTGATTAAGTCCACGCCCGAAGGCGCGCGGGATTTCGTGGTGCCGAGCCGGATGAACCCCGGCGAATTTTACGCCCTGCCCCAGTCGCCGCAGACGTTCAAGCAGTTGCTGATGGTGTCGGGCTTCGACCGGTACTACCAGATTGTGAAGTGTTTCCGCGACGAAGACCTTCGTGCTGACCGCCAGCCTGAGTTCACGCAGATTGACTGCGAAATGGCCTTCGTCACCCAGGAAGACGTGCTGAACACGTTTGAGGGCCTCGTGCGGCACCTGTTCCGCACGGTGAAGGGCCTCGAACTGCCCGAAACGCTCCAGCGAATGCCCTACTCGGAAGCCATGCGCCGCTTCGGTTCCGACAAGCCAGACCTTCGGTTTGGGATGGAATTTGTGGAATTAAAATCCCTCTTTGAAGGGGGCAAGGGGGATGTTGACCTGACCTCGGGCAAAAACTTCGTCGTTTTCGACTCCGCCGAACTCGTCGTCGGCATCAACGCCACCGGCTGCGCCGAGTACACCCGCAAGCAACTTGACGAACTGACCGAATGGGTGAAACGCCCCCAAATCGGTGCGAAGGGCCTGGTGTACGCCCGCGTGAACGGGGATGGCTCGGTGAAATCGTCGGTGGACAAGTTTTATTCGGAAGACGAACTGAAAACCTGGGCCGCGAAATTCGACGCCAAGCCCGGCGATTTGCTGCTCATCCTGGCCGGTCCCGCCGACAAAACCCGGAAGCAGTTGAACGAACTGCGCCTCGAAATGGGCCAGCGCCTCGGCCTCCGCAACCCGGACCAGTACTCCGTGCATTGGGTCGTGGATTTTCCGCTGCTTGAATTTTCGGAAGAGGAAAACCGCTACTTCGCCATGCACCACCCGTTCACGTCGCCCAAGCCGGAAGACATTCCGCTGCTGGCCGAAAATCCCGGTGCCGTGCGGGCCAACGCCTACGACATGGTCATCAACGGGGTGGAGGTGGGCGGCGGCTCGGTGCGGATTTTTCAGCGCGACCTGCAATCTCAAATGTTCGATTTGCTGGGTTTCACGAAAGAAGAAGCCCAGGCCCAGTTTGGTTTTTTGATGAACGCCTTCGAGTACGGCGCGCCGCCCCACGCGGGCATCGCCTTCGGTTTCGACCGGCTCTGCTCGCTCTTCGGCGGGGCCGACACGATTCGGGATTTCATCGCCTTCCCCAAAAACAACGCGGGCCGCGACGTGATGATTGATTCCCCCTCGGCGATTGCGGAGAAGCAGTTGGAGGAGTTGAAAATCAGGACGGTGGTGTAATCAGTTTAACGAGCAATCCGAAAGTCGGGCCGGTGGTATCCGCCCGATTTTTTTGCGCTGATGATTTCGTTCGACGAGAGAGGTAATCCCATCCCGTACGCTGTCATTTCAACTACGCTGGTTGAAATCGAGGCATCGTTTGCCGGAACGCCAGTCCGGGCGCGTCTTTTTGAAGGCTTGGTGCGGTACAACCAAGACCTGAACGCGTTGTTGCGGGCAGACTGGAGGCAATGGCTCAACGGCAGTTTTACGACGCTCAAGCCAACTCCCAACGACGTTGACGTGGTGAATTTTGTACTGTGGAGCGAGCGGTTGAACGAAAACCGGACTATCTTCGGAGAGCGTTTCTGGGCGAACCACTCCAAACGGCATTACCTCGTGGATGGGCATTTCGTGGCAGAGTATCCCAAAAACGACCCACGCCATGCCGATACCGTCGAGATGACGGATTATTGGACAAAATGGTTTGGTCGGGACCGAAATGGAAATTTGAAAGGTATTCCAGAACTTAACCACGCCGCACCATGACCGCGCAACCTTCGCTCTGGCAGGACGAACTGGCCGACGTGAATCGGTTGATTGCCAGCAAAGAGCAACTGCTCCGTCAGTTTCCGGACGATAACTTCCTCCGGGCTTCGCTGACGCAGTTTCGCGAACGCCGGAACTGGTTGATGGCCCAAATTCGGGCGGCGCGCCGCCCGAGCGAAGCCAACTAAGCGGGTTTACCGACCGCCGTACACCTTCTCCCCACCCACAAACGTCGCCAGCACGCGGGTTTTCAAAATCTCCTTCGCCGGAATGGTCATCAAATCCCGGTCAAGGACGATGAAATCGGCGACTTTGCCCACTTCGAGGCTGCCTTTTTCGGCTTCTTCAAAATTGCTTTTCGCTGCCCAGATGGTCATCCCCCGTAGGGTTTCCTGGCGGGACAGCGCGTTTTCGGGCTGAAAGCCCCCCGCCGGGTAGCCCTTCTCGTCCTGCCGGAACACGGCAGCCAGGAAGGTTTTGAATGGGCTGATGTCTTCGACCGGAAAATCGGTGCCGAGGGGTATCCACCCGTTTTGTTGCATCAGCCGCTTGAAGGCGTAGGCCAGCCTCACCCGCACCGAACCCAATCGCGCCAGCGCCCAGTACATGTCCGACGTGGCGTGGGTGGGCTGCACGGAGGGGATAACGTTGAATTTTCCGAAAGTTTCAAAATCGGCTTCGCTGACTACCTGCGCGTGTTCGATGCGCCAGCGGCGGTCGTTTTTTCCCTTCAACACGTCGGCGTAGATATTCAAGAGCGCTCGGTTGGCCGAGTCGCCGATGGCGTGGGTACACATCTGGAAATCGGTTTTCACCAGTGTTTCGGCCACCTGCCGGAAGTGCCCCGGCGGGCTGAGGAGGAACCCCGACCAACCCGGCTGGTCGGCGTAGGCGGCGAGCAGGCAGGCACCCCGAGAGCCGAGCGCCCCGTCGCCGTACACCTTGAAGCTGCGCACGGTGAGCCGGTCGGTTTTGTACGGCCCACGGGGCAGGAAGCGGGCGTAGTTGAGCGAATCGTCGCTGAGCATGGCGTACACGCGCATTTTCAGGCGACCATCGCGGTGCATTTCGTCGATGAGGTCCACGTCGGGGGCGTCGATGCCGCAGTCGTCCACCGTCGTCAGGCCCGCAGCGAAGCAGTTGCGCTGGGCGGCGAGCAGGCCATCCTGAAGCTGTTTTTTGGTTGGTTCGGGAATGGCCCGGCGCACCAGGCCCATCGCGTTGTCCACCAGCACGCCGGTCGGCTGGCCGTCGGCGCGGCGCTTGATTTCGCCGCCCGTCACCGTTTCGCCTCCCGTCACGCCTGCGGCCTTCAAGGCGGCTTCGTTGACGATGGCGGCGTGGCCATCCACGCGGGTGAGGTAGACGGGGCGGTCGGGGAACAGCCGGTTCAATTGTTCGTTGGTCGGAAACGCCTTGTCGGGCCAGTCATTCTGGTCCCAGCCGCGGCCCACAATCCAGCCCTCCGGGTGGGTGGCGGCGTAGGTGTTGAGTTTTTGCAGAATCTCCGCCCAGGACGTGGTGCCGACCAGGTCGGCCTGAGTCAGCCCGAGGCCGTAGCGGAGGAAATGCGCGTGGGCGTCGATGAAGCCGGGGTAGACGGGTTTGCCCTTCGCGTCGAGTTGATTTTTAGCTGAAAATTTTCCGAAAATCTCCGCGTTCGTGCCCACGGCCACGATGCGCCCGTCCTTCACTGCCATCGCCTCGGCCACGGCGAAGCGGTCGTTGACGGTGTAGAGTTTAGCGTGGTGAACGAGCAAATCGACGGGTTGGCGGGGCGGTTGGAAGGCGAAGAAGGGCGCGAGAAGCAGGCCGGTCAGGAAGCGCATGGGCTGAGATTTTACGGCTGAAATTGGCGAGCCGGGGCCAGACTTCAAACCGCCCCGGCTTGCCAAACCCGTTTTTCGTTCGTTGTTTCGTAGAAACTTCCCCTGACCGTGCGCTTTCTCAAGTTTGCAGTTTGCAGTTTGCAGTTGGCAATGCTTTTGGTAAGCTGCCAGCCCCGGTACTACGCCGTCAACGGCAAATCGGCGGCGTTGGTAACCGTGTCGGACACCGCCGCCAGCCAGGCCGCCGAAAGCCCCCTGACCCGGCGCTTGGCCAGTTACATCCAACCCTTCCACGACAGCCTCGACCGCACGATGAACACCGTGCTCGTGCGCTCGGCCCAGCGCCTGCGCAAGGGCGAACCCGAATCGCCGCTGGGCAACCTGATGGCCGACGTGCTCCTCGAAATCGGCAGCGAACGGGCGGGCAAACGCCTCGACGTGGCCATGACCAACAACGGCGGCATCCGCGCCGACCTGCCCGAAGGCCCCGTCACCCTCACCAACGCCTACGAACTGATGCCCTTCGACAACGCCGTGGTGGTGCTCACCCTGCCGGGGCCGGTGATGAAGCGATTCGTGAACTACGTGGCCCGCGAACTCGAACCCCAGGCGGGGTTGCAACTCGTCGTGGACAGGGACTCGAAAAAACTCCGCAGCGCCCTCATCGGCGGGCAGCCGATTGACTCCACCCGCACGTACACCCTCGTGACCACCGACTACGTGGCCAACAGCAGCGGGGCGGCTTCAGTTTTAAAGAAAAACGTGGGTTACCAGGATTTGAAGTTGCTCTACCGCGACGCCCTCATCGACTACCTCCGCCGCCGGGGGCAGCGGGGCGAAACGCTTAACCTTCAGAACGATGGACGGACGAAATATTCGGAATGATTGCGGATTGGAAGCGCAGCATCCACTGATTGTTGAACCTGCTTTTTTGAATCCTCAATCCGAATGCCACAATGCAACTTCCCGGCGCGGTTTTCTGAAAAAAACGCTGGGCTTCGGTGGGGCGCTGACGCTGGGCGGGTGGTCGCTGGAAAGCTGGGCCGAAACGGCGGCGCGGGCCGTGAACATCACAATTCTCCACACCAACGACGTCCACAGCCGCCTCGACCCGTTTCCGGCCAGCGACCCGCGCAACGGGGGCAAGGGCGGCATCGTCAACCGCGCCCGGCTCATCAGTCGAATCCGTTCGGAGGAAAAAAACGTGTTGCTGTTCGACGCGGGCGACGCCTTCCAGGGCACGCCGTACTTCAACTTTTTTGGCGGCGAACCCGAAATCCGCGCCATGAGCCTGCTCGGCTACGACGCCATGACGATGGGCAACCACGACTTCGACGGCGGGGCCGAGCTTTTCGCCCGACAAATCAAAGCCCATGCGAACTTCCCGGTGTTGGTCGCCAACTACGACGTGACCGATTCGCCCCTGCGCGACGTGGTGAAGCCGTACCAGGTTTTCAAAAAAGACGGCGTGAAAATCGGCGTGTTCGGCCTCGGCATCGCGCCCGACGGGCTGATTCCGCTGAACCTGTTCGCCGGAACCCGCTACCTCGACCCCGTGGCGAAGGCCAACGAACTGGCCGCATTTTTGCGAAACGAAGAAAAATGCAGCCTCGTGGTGTGCCTCTCGCACCTCGGTTACTCGATGCAGGGCGGCGAGATTTCCGACCTGAAACTCGCGCCCCAGACCCGGGGCATCGACCTCATCATTGGCGGGCACACCCACACGTTTTTGAAGGAACCGACGACCGTGAAAAACCTCGACGGCAAGCCGATGCTCGTCAACCAGGTGGGTTTTGGCGGCATCCACCTCGGTCGCCTCGATTTCACCTTCGACCGCGTGACGAAGCAGGTGTTTGCGCAAAGCCAGACGACGGCAGTGGGGTGAATTGATTTTCGATTGGTGAGAATTTCGCTGTCTGTCAATACGTTTTGACCTGACTCCGACGTATTGAAAAACGCCGCCCGCCGAAACCCTTTGAAATTATGCTTTCGCTCGCCGAAAAAGAACGCTACGAAAAACACCTGCTGCTGCCCCAGATGGGTACCGAAGGGCAGGAAAAGTTAAAAAGCGCCCGCGTGCTGGTGGTGGGCGCGGGGGGGCTGGGCTGCCCGGTACTGCTCTACCTGGCGGCGGCGGGCGTGGGCAAACTGGGCGTCATCGACCCCGACAGCGTCGAACTGAGCAACCTCCAGCGGCAGGTGCTCTACCGTACCGACGAACTCGGCCAGCCGAAGGCACTCATGGCCGTCACGCACCTCAAAAAACTCAACGCCGACATCGAATTCGCGTTTTACCACCAGGCCCTGCGCCGCGAAAACGCCGCCCCGCTCATCCAGGACTACGACGTGGTGGTTGATTGCACCGACAATTTCACCGTCCGGTACCTCATCAACGACGTGTGCGTGAGCCTGGGCAAACCCTTCGTGTACGGGGCCATCCACCAGTTCGAGGGGCAGGTGTCGGTGTTCAATTTTCAGGACAAAACCGGCACCTGGGGGCCGACCTACCGCTGCCTTTTCCCCGAACAACCCAACGACCTGAGCGTGCCCAACTGCGCCGAGGTCGGCGTGGTGGGCGTGTTGCCCGGCCTCATCGGCATGTACCAGGCCACGGAGGTGGTGAAACTGCTGACGGGTTTGGGGAAAATTTTGTCGGGGGAACTGCTGCTGGTGGACGTGCTGGAAAACCGCCAGCAGAAAATCCGCCTCAAGCGCCGCCCCGACGCCGAAAGCCTGATTTTCCCCCAAACCGACGCGCCGGTGGCGGTGGAAGAATCGACGGGTTTGAAAACCCTGACCGCCGCCGACCTGAAGCACCGCCTCGACGCGGGCGAGGACCTGTTCGTGCTCGACGTGCGCAACCCCAACGAGTACGACATCTGCCGCCTGCCCCAGGCCACGCTGATCCCGATGAACACGATTCCGAACAACGTCAGGCGCGTGCCCCAGGACCGGCCGGTGGTGGTGTACTGCCACCACGGCATCCGCTCGGCCAACGTGATTCAGTACCTGGAGCAAAATCACGGTTTCCGCAACCTCATCAACCTCGAAGGCGGCATCGACGCCTGGGCACGGGAGGTGGACGAGACGATGGCGGTGTATTGAGGAGTTTTCAGTCTTAAGTGGACAGTTTTCAGTTAAAATCTCTGCGTCTCCGCGCCTCTGCGTGAAAAAAGCGTCACGCAGAGGCGCGGAGACGCAGAGGTCAAATCAAAAAGCCACGGTCTGGAAACCGTGGCTTTTTGATTTGACAGATTTAGGAAGGGTCAGTTGCTGTGCCCGCCCTTCGAGCCGCCCGAATTGCCGCCCCCGCTGTGGCTGCTGCGTTTGGTGTTGCTCGTCGAGGTGCCGCTGCGGGTGCCGTGTTCGCCGTGCTGGGCGCCGTTGTTGCCGTCGGCGTTGGCGGGGATGTCTTCCAGTTGCTTGCGGACTTTGTTTAGGTCCTTCTCGTTCTGATTCATGGCTGCGTTGTTGATGGTTCGTGCGGAGGGTGGGAAAAATTCCGTGCCGGGTCTGATATACGATGTGCGATTTACGAGGTACGATTTCTGTCATTTCTGAATTTTAAATCGTACCTCGTAAATCGCACATCCTCACAGCCTCACCCCAAAACTCAGCCCCCGCACCTGCGGCCCCTGCCCGTCGCGGAAGAGCGGGTTGAGGTCGTAGTTAACGAAAAACGTGGGCGCGTGGCGGAAATCAACCTCGGCGGTGAGGCCGTAGCGGAAGTTGTTCAGCGCGTAGGTGCCGTGGAAACGGTCGCGGCCCCCGTCGGTTTCCTTCACTTTCGCGTAGCTGTCGAGGCGCATCCCGACGTACCCACCGGCCCCGATGGATTTCACGGCCCCTTTGCGAAACACCACCGTCGGCACCACCGGCAGGTTCAGGTAGGCCGCCGTCAGCTTGCTTTTTTCGAGCCGACGGCCCGCGTCGGGGAAGGCGATGCCCGCCGGAGTCTGCACGGCGAGGCGGTTTTCGTCCAGCATGAAATTGTACCAGCTTATATCGAAGCCCGTGCGGAGGGCCAGGCCGGCGCGGCGGCCTTCGGCGAGGCGGAGGCGGGCCTGGTAACCCACGGCCACGAACCGGGAGCCGAGGGGCCGGAGGGGCGGGGCGTCCGCGTCGCCGGTCAACGCGTTGAGGCCCAGCGACACGTGGAAGTCGGTTTTGGCGGCGCTCATCCAGTGCGAACGGCGGACGGGGTCGGCGTTGGTCGAGTCAGTGGTTTGGGCGAATGCCGTGGCGGTGGTGAGCGTAAGCAGGGCGGAGGCGAGGAGGGTCTTCATGGCTGAGGGAACGGTTGAGTTGAATGAATTCTGGTTTACCTGATTTACCTCCAAGATGCCGGGGAGGGGCGCGGGGGTTGCGCCGCTGGGGTGCATTTGGGACGAACGGGCGCGAGATGCGGACAAGCGGCCCGAAAAAGCGGGGTTCCCGAAAACGGAATGGTTTTTTGACCCCTAACCCACACTTCATCAACCAGAGCATCAGCGTCCATGAAAACCAGAACCTGGATTATCCTCGCCGTCGTCCTCGCCCTGCTGGCCCTGGGCGGGTGGTATTTCTGGCGGTTCACGAAAACGCCCTCCGAATCGGAGCAGGGCCTGAAGCCCGAACTCAGCGTGGCGACCGTCAACGTCACCGACATCGACCCCGACCGCATCAAAATGACGGTCAAGGCGTTTCTGAAAAATCCCTCACCCATTGAGGTCAAAACCAGCCGCCTCGACTACCGCGTGCTCGTGGACGACACCGAGGTACTCAAAAGCTCGTACTCGAAACCCATCGTCATCCGCTCGGCCGACAGCACGGCGGTGGAACTGCCGATGGAGGTGCTTTCGAAACCGATGAAAGACGTGTTGAAACGCTTCAAGGAACAGAAAATCGACAGCGCCCGGTACACGCTGCTGGCCACGCTCTACGCCGACGTGCCCATCGCGGGCGAGCGGGAGTTTAATTTTGACAAAACCGTACGTGGCCCGGCGTTTCAAATTCCTGACGTGAAAATCGAGAAGGTCAACCTCGACAAATTCGGGCTGAACGAAAGCAAAATCGAAGCGAAACTGCGCATCACCAACCCCAACACCTTCCCGCTGAAATTTGAAAATTCCCGCTTCACGATGAAAGTGGGCGACGAACTGACCACCAACGGCGGCATCCCCGGCCTGACCAACATCCCCGCCAAAGGCACCGAGACCATCCCCGTGTACCTCAACGCCGACCTCGACAACGTGGGCAAACTGGCCTGGCAGGTGTTGTTCAAGAAAAAAGAAACGCCGCTGTACCTCGATTTTAAGTCGAAACTCGTCTCCGACCTCGAAAGCCTGCAAAACAGCGAGATGGCCATGAAGGTGAACACCACGCTGGCGGAGGTGTTGGGGAAGGAATGATTTCGGATTGGGGATTGCGGATTTCGGAATGGGCTTTGCAGAAGGTATTTTCATCCCAAAATCCGCAATCCGAAATCCGCAATGAACTCCCCTGCCCTTAAAAAAGCCGCCGCCTTCTGCGCGTATCAGGAACGCACCCAGCAGGAAGTGCGGCAACGCCTGCGCGAGTGGGGCGTGTGGGGCGACGAAGCCGAGGAAATCATCGCCCGGCTCATCGAGGAAGGCTACCTCAACGAAGAACGGTTCGCCCGCAGCTTCGCGGGGGGCAAGTTTCGGGTGAAAGGCTGGGGTCGGCACAAAATCGAGCAGGAACTCCGCCAGCGGGGGCTGTCGGGCTACAACCTCAAAGCCGGACTTTCGGAAATCAGCGACGCCGATTACCGGCAGAACCTCCAGGCCCTGCTCGACAAAAAAGCCGCCCAGCTTTCCGCCGAAGACCCCTTCACCCGCCGCCAGAAACTGGCCCGCTTCGCCATCGGCAAGGGCTACGAACCGGAACTGGTGTGGAGCCTGCTGAAGGGGGACGAATGAGGTTTAACCGCGGAGACGCAGGAGGTTTCGCCGAGCGCGCAGAGTTTTTCTCTGTTTCCTCTGCTTAACCTCCTGCGTCTCTGCGGTTAAAAAACCAAACGGCATCGGCTCCGGTTGTTCTGGAACAAAAATTTTCTGGTTCCTCGAAAAACGAAATCCTACAAGATGAAACCCTGGATTGCCGCCGCCCTGCTGCTCGCGCTCGCCGCCTGCGCCCGCAAAACCTCCTCGCCCGCCACCACGTACACGCCGACCGCCTCGGCCTACCTGCCCACCGACTCAGCGGGCCGTGCCGTACCCGGAGCCAGCATCAACTACGAACGCGAGCGCCTCGTGGGCCGCATCGACGCCCGGATGAACGAACTGCAAAACCAGATTGACGAACTCGAAAAGCAGGAAAAAGACATCCGCCGCCAGCGCCGCGACCTCGAACGCAGGCAAAAACGCCTCACCCGCCAGGCCAAAGACCTGAAGAAGTACGACGCCACCGCCGAATGGGAAAAGCGGAAGCAGGACGTGAATAAAATGCTGGAATGAGAGCAGAGTGTGGAGAGATGAGAGCAGAGATATTTTCCATTCTCTCTGCTCTCATCTCTCCACACTCTGCTCTACGTTACGCTTTCAGCGAATCATACACCACCACCTTCTTCCAGAGGTGGTGATTTTTTTGGCCGAAGGCTTTGTGGTCGGGGTGGTAAAAGTAGGTTTTTTCGTCCTCGGCGTTGTTGAAAAACAGGCAGGCCGAAAACGAGTAGCTGTCGTCGGTGACGGGCGCGTCGAAGGTGGTTTTGTAGGGCGTACCGACGTGGACGGCCCGCACGACGGGGATGTTGCCCAAATCCTTGATGGCTTGCAGCAACTGGGCTTTTTCGGCGGCGTTGTCGGGATTCTTCAACCAGAAAAATACGTGGTGGATGAAGCCGTACTCCAGGGTTTTGGCCTGGGGCGCGGCTTCGGCGGGGAGGGCAGTAGCGGCCATCGCGGCGGCGGATTGTTGGACGAATTGACGACGGGTCGGCATGAATAGATTGCGGATTGGTGATTTCGGATTGTGGATTTATTGAAAGTTTAGTAGGCCGCGGGGCAATCTCGTTTTGCATGTCAATCCGCAATCCAAAATCGCCAATCCGCAATCTTACTGGTGTTCCTCCCGCAGCAAATCGTTCACCGTTTTCACCGGGTTGAACGTAATCAGCGGGACTTCCACGAAAATCGTGTTCCAGTCGGCCATCGCGCCGTTCCAGAGGCCGGGGAGTTCCTGGGCTTTCAGGTCCTTGCCGTCTTTGGACTTGGCCGTGATGAAACCCGTTTTCGGGTCACGAAACTTCAACAAGTCGTAGGGCTGGCCCTGCCGGTCGGTGAGGGAGCAAATCAGGTCCACGGGGTTGAAGTGCGTGGCTTCGTTGAAGAGCGCCTTCTGCTCCGGGTCAGCCATGTCCACCTGCGCCGATTCCACGATTTGCAGGGCCGTCGTGCCGTCGGCGTCCTGCACCCAGAACGGCCCGCCGCCGGGTTCGCCCACGTTTTTCACCATGCCGCACACCCGCAGCGGGCGGTCGAGCTTGGTACGGTACCAGGCCGATTGCTCGTCGAGGCTCCGGCCCCCGAATCCGGCGGGCGGGCGCACGTTGAGCGTGTTGCGAAAAAAGTCTTCCAGTTCACCGAGGAGCGTTTCGCCCAGCACGGTGCGTTCGGCGAGCTTAGTCTGGTATTCGAACAACTTGTTGCGGGCGTCGAGCAGCACCCCGGCGAGGGCTTTTTTGTAGAGCACGGTGGTGTCCTTGAGTCGGTCGGGCACCACGTTGTCGATGTTTTTGATGAACACCAGGTCGGCGTCGAGAACGGCGAGGTTTTCGAGCAACGCCCCGTGGCCCGCCGGGCGGAACAGCAGCGTGCCGTCCCGCTCCCGAAACGGCGTGTTGTCGGGGTTGACGGCGATGGTGTCAGTCGAGGGTTTTTGTTCCGAAAATTCCACCTCGTAGCTCACGCCAAACTCCGCTTCGTAGCGGGGCGAAACCTCCGCCACCAGGGCCTCGAAGCGGCTCCGGTGTTCGGGCGACACGGTGAAGTGCAGCCTGGCCTTGCCCTCGGCGCTGGCGTAGCGGGCGGCTTCCACGAGGTGCTCTTCCACGGGCGTGCGGGCGCTGTCGCCGTAGCGGTGGAATTTGAGCAGGCCCTTCGGCAGTTCGCCGTAGCCCAGTCCTTTCTCGGTCAGAAAATACGCGGCGATGGTCGGGCGGTCGGCGGTGGCGATGTCGTGCCCGTTGGCGGCGAGGGCGGCTTTCAGGTCGTCGTAAAACGCGAAATCGGGCAGGCGCTCGAAAAACTGTTCGACGGAGCCGTCCGATTTTCCGTTTTCTAAAAAACCGAACAAGGCTTTGAACATCCGCGTGGCGGCCCCCGAAGCGGGCACGAATTTCAGCGGGCGCAGCGTACCGGCGGCTTGGTCGTAGGCGTCGGCGTAGGCCTGGGCTTCTTCATCGGTCAGGCGGACGATGCCCTCGCCGACGGTCGCGGCCTGGGCCAGGGGCAGGAAGGGGAAGCCCTGGCGGAAGTGTTCGATTTGCTGCTCGACGATGGCTACGTCGGTTCCCTGCTCCCGGATTTGGGCGAGATCTTGCTCAGAAAACATAAGAGGCACGAAAGTTTTGGGCGAAAAAAGGCGCAACTTGCGCCCGGTTTTGTCTTTCCCGAAGGCTCAAAGTTTTGAAAAAAAACATTCCCATGCCGCGCACCGGAGTACTTTTTATTCTGCTGACCGCCACGCTGCTGGCCTGTGACCTCCTCAACCCCGAACCGAAACCCGGCACGAGCGAGGCCGAATTTGAAAGCCCGGCCCTGGGCGCGGTGCCGGTGCTCAACGCCCCCAGCCTGCGCGAAGCGTCGGGCCTGGCTGCCAGCCGAACCAACGCGGGCTTGCTCTGGGCGCACAACGACAGCGGCGACCTGCCCCGCTTGTTTCTGCTCGGCCCGGACGGCAACCAGCGGGCCGAATTCACGGTGGAAGGCACGGCGGGCAATTACGATTGGGAAGACCTCGCCGCCACCAACCGCAGCGGCCAGCCAACGGTGTTCATCGCCGACATCGGCGACAACACGGGCGTCCGGGCCAACTGCCTGATTTACCGCTTCGCCGAACCGACCTACGCCAGCGGCACCACCGGAACGGTGCGTGGGGTGGAAAAAATTACGTTTCAGTACCCCGACGGCGTGAAGCACGACGCCGAAACGCTGCTGGTGGACCACCAAACCGGCGATTTGTACGTGTTGAGCAAGGAAGCCAGCCGGACGCGCGTGTACCGGCTACCGTTCCCACAGGCCACCACGGGCGTCATCACCGCCGAAAAACTGGGGGAATTGCCCCTGGCCTTCCTGACGGCGGGCGACATTTCGCCCGACAACTCGGAGGTGATTCTGAAAAGCTACACGGAGGTTTTTTACTGGAAACGCCAGGCGGGTGAATCGCTGCTGGCCACGCTGAACCGCCCGGCCCGCAAACTGCCCTACCTGGCCGAACCCGCCGGCGAGGGCCTGGCCTTCGCCGCCGACGGCAGCGGGTATTTCACCCTCAGCGAAGCCATCGAAGGCATCCAGCCGAGGTTGTTTTTTTACAAGAGGAAATAGAGGGAGGACAGGGGCGAAAAGGAGAATGCTCAATGTTCAATGCTCAATTTTCAATATCAAATGACTTAAAAATCAATTCATTGAGCGTTGAAAATTGAGCATTGAACATTGAGCATTCTCCTTCCCCCTCATTCAAACCACCCCCCCGTCCGCGTCGCCAAAAACGCGTCGAGGGGCACGTCTTCCTGCTTGAGGAAACCGGTTTGGGGCAGTTGCTCGTTGGCGACCATCTCGACCACGGCCACGATGGAGGCCGCCGTCGTCCAGGAAATGGCCCGCCAGCGCTGGTCGTCGATGCGGCGGGGGCGGTAAGCCCGGTAAAATTCTTCGCGTTCGAGGCGGTCGCCCTTCCAGCCTTCCACCACGGCGTACACGTACACCACGTCTTCCTGCACGGGGGGTTTGGCCACGGTCAGGATTTCCTCCACGCGCTGGCGGTCGTCTTTCAGAATCAATTCGTAGAGCAAAAACCGCATCAGCCGCCCGTGGCCGGGGTAGCGGATGGTTTTGTAGTTGAGCGTGTCCACCTTGCCCTCGTAGGTTTCACAGAGGGTGCCCAGGCCGCCGGAGGTGCTGAAGGCTTCGAATTCCTGGCCTTCGATGTTGATTTGCTCGATGCCTTCCAGCGCGGGCACCCACTTGCGCTGGCCGTTGTGAATCACCTCGCAGTCGTTGAGGTATTCGTTGATGACCCCCGCCGGCGACCAGGTGAAGGAGTAGCCCAGCAGCCCGTTGGGGTGCGACGGGAGTGCTCCCACGCGCAGTTCGATGTCGCGGAGGCGGGTGAATTTTTTGGCCAAATCGGCCCCGACGATGCCGATGAAACCGGGGGCCAAGCCGCACTGCGGGGCCAGCACCGCCCGACTGCCCCCGGCGGCCATCTCGCGGATGGCGTTGGTGGTGGGCACGTCTTCGGTGAGGTCGAAATAATGCTTGCCTAGTTGGTGGGCCAGCCGGGCCACGGGCAGGTTGAGCGAGTAGGGCAGGCAACTGACGACGCCGTCGGCGTCGGACAGCAATTTCTTAAGCGTTTTTTCGTCGGAAACCGAACCGGTCACGACGGGGAAGGGCACGGGCTGGGTGGGTTGGGTTTGGTCAAAACCGGTCACGTTGAACCGCTGGCTCAGCAGCACGCCGACCAGCGAGCCGACTTTGCCGAGGCCAATGACGAGGAGGTGGTGCATGAAAATGAGGAGTGAGTAGTCAGGAGTGAGGAGTAAGGAGGGGGTCAGTTTCGCTCAATTCCTTGTGCGTAAGCGCTTAAAATTTTTGCCACTTCTTCGAGTTGTCCTTGAAGAAGCAACGTGTTGGCATATTCCAAATCATGGGCGAGAATCAGGTAGTAATGCGTCTCATCAAGGGATCCCTGGGAAATGTTCATGAATTTCAACTTGTCGGGCTTCGTGCGCTTGCGGTAGCCTTCGGCAATGTTGGACGCAATTGAAATGGCGCTACGCCGGATTTGTGAGGTCAGGCAGAAGAGCTCATCTTTCGGAAACTGCTTCGTGAGTCGGTAAATTGCCAGGACCAGTTGGTGGGCCTTCTGCCAAGCGACTACTTCCTGAAATCCGCGTGACTTTTCCATGATGAGGGATGTTTAGGAGTCAGTAGTGAGTAGTCAGGAGTGAGGAGTGAGTAGAAAATGCAAGCTGCCTTTCTACTCACTCCTCACTCCTGACTACTCACTCCTCATTTTTTCGTCATTTCAAAAAGATTCGTCGCCTGCTCGCCGAGGAAGCCGTTGAACCAGACTTGCTCGCCGTTTTCTTCGACGTAGCCGCGTTCGGCCAGTTCGTAGTAGGCGTAGGTCCATTCGAGGGTACCTTCGGAGCCGTCGGCTTCGCGCACGGGCACGGCTTCCTTCACGGCCTGGGTGGAGCTTTGGCGGAGTTTGCTGCCGCGCTCGCCTTCGATTTCCGGTTTCATCGGCACGTTCGCCACTTTCAGCCCCTCGATGGTCACCTCGATGTCGGGCCAGTCGGGCACGTTCTGGTGATTGATGTAGGCCGTGAAGTGGTTGACCGAATTGCCGTGCAGCAGCGTCCAGGCCCCGAACTGCGAGACCTCGTTGACGGCCTCGACCGTGCTGCGCAGGGGCGGTGCCCAGGGGCGGGCGAAGAAATTTACAAGCACGTTGACGAGGTGGGTAGCGTTTTCGTCGGACAATTCGCCCTTCGCCCGAAGTTCTTCGAGCCAGGCCGTGGGCGTACCCGCCAGCAGGTTGGGCGTGTCGGCCACGGCCTCCTGGATGAGCCTGGCGGTGGCTTCGGGCAGTTCGTGAACTTCGAGCTGGCTTACGAAAAACTTCGGAAAGCGCTCGTTGGCGTGTTCGTAGTGGAAGGAGTTGAGGTGTTTACTCGGAAAATGGTACGGGGCGATTTTCTGGTAGCCGAGGCTTTCGAGCACCCGCCCGATGGCTTCAAAACCGGGCGTTTGCCCGCCGGTGTGGGTGTTGAAGGTGCGGAAGGCGCAGTGGTCGTTGACCACGGTGCCGCCTTGCTGTTGCACAAGTTCGGCGTAGGTGCGGGCGTAGGGTACGCGGGCGCAGTAGTCGGCCCAGAGGCGGTCGAGCAGGCGCTCGGTGAGGGTTTCGGTGGTCATGCAGGGGTGAGTTTGAAGTTGAAGGTTTGAAGTTTGAAGTTGAAAGTACCCCCTACCCCCTGAAGGGGGTGCTTCGTTGCCGACAAAGAACCCCCTTCAGGGGCAGGAGGTGGGGGCGTCAGGCCAGCAGCACCAGCCAGGCCTCGTCCAATTTTCCTTCGGCGAGGTGCCGTTGGGCGAGGCGGTGGCGGGCGGCGGATTCGGGCGGCAAATTCGGATTTTTTTCGGCAAAGGCCCGCACCGCTTCCGCACCGGGCAGGGTTTCCACGTTGGCGAGCTGGGCCAAATCGTTGCCGGTCAATACGTTGCTGGTGCGCACCGCTTCGGGCAGGCCGTCGAAACCGATGCCGAGTTCCTGGTTGGGTTTCGGTACCTGAAACAGTGCTCCACCCGAAGCCCGGCAGTACCAGTCGCCGCCGAGGCGGGCCACCCAGTCGGTTTTTTGCTGGTCGATGAGGCCGTTTTCGCCCAAAAGTTCTTCAGAGACGTGGATAAACACGATTTCGCAAATGACCAGATTGGCCGCCCCGCCGCCTTCGCCCACGCTCACGACGTCGCGCACGCGGCACTCCATCGCCACGGCGCACTCGGCGGCGCGGGGCGGGCGCACGCGCTCGGCGGGCACGGGCGTCAGACCAGCCTTCACGAACTCGTTGACGCCCCTGGGGTACTCGGTACTGGCCAGCGAAGCCTGCTGCACGAGCCGGTAGTCGAGGAGGTGAATCACCACCTCGGGCACCTCGCGGATGTTTTCGAGGGTGTGCTTGGGCATGTTGTCGCGGACGCGGTTGTTGGGCGAAAACACCAGCACGGGCGGGTTGATGCCGAAGAGGTTGAAGTAGCTGAACGGGCTGAGGTTCACCCGCCCGGCGGCATCCACCGTCGAGGCGAAGGCGATGGGCCGGGGAGCGACGGCGGCCTTCAGCAGGGCGTCGATGTCGCGGAGGGGAGTGTGGGCGGGGTCGAAGGTTCTCAATTGGGGAAAGGCAGAATACTCAATGGTCAATTCTCAATGCCCAATGACGAACGAAAGAGCCATTGAGCATTGAGAATTGACCATTGAAAATTGAACATTCTCTACGCGAACGCGGGTAGCACCGTCCCCCGCACCTCGCCAAACCCCACCCGCCGGTCGCCTTCGTTGGCGAAGCCCCGGAGCGTCACGGTGTCGCCGTCGAGGAGGTAACGGCGCTCGGTAGGGCCGAGTTGGAGCGGGGTTTTGCCGCCGCTGGTCATTTCCAGCAGACACCCGAGGCTGTCGGGCGTAGGGCCGGAAATGGTGCCGGAGCCGAGCAAATCGCCCACCCGCAGCGGGCAGCCGCCGACGGTGTGGTGGGCGAGCATCTGGGCGAAATTCCAGTACAAAAACTTCGCGTTGGAGCGGCTGATGCGGGTTTCGGCGAAATTGCTTCCGCTCAAAAACACGTCGAGGCTGAGGTCGAAATGGCCCGGCGCGGCGGTTTGCAGGTAGGGCAGCACAGGCGGCTCCTGCGTCGGTCCAACCACGCGAAACGGCTCCAGGGCCTCCAGCGGCACGACCCAGGGGGAAATGGACGTGCAAAAGTTTTTCCCCAAAAACGGCCCCAGCGGCTGGTACTCCCAGCGCTGGATGTCGCGGGCCGACCAGTCGTTGAGCAGCACGAAGCCGAAGAGGTGGTCGTCGGCGTCAGTCGTTTTAACGACTTCCCCCAGCGCCGAATCGCAGCCCACGACGGCGGCCAGTTCCAACTCAAAATCCAGGGCTTTCGACGGTCCAAACACCGGCGCGTTCGCGTCCGGCGGCAGCATCTGCCCCAGCGGCCGGTGAAAATCCGTGCCCGACACGACCACCGACGACGCCCGGCCGTGGTAGGCCACGGGCAGGTGTTTCCAGTTGGGCATCAGGGGCTGGTCGGGGCGAAACAGTCGGCCCACGTTGGTGGCGTGGTACTCGCTGGCGTAGAAATCGGTGTAGTCGCCCACCGCCAGGGGCAGGTGCAGCGTGGCGTCGGCCTGGGGCACGAGGGCCGGTTCGAGGCGGTCTTTTTCGGGAGAATCCGCCGCCAACAGTTCGGTCAGTCGCGCCCGCACGGCCCGCCAGACCGGTCGGCCCTGGGCCATGAACTCGTTGAGGGTGGGCTGGGCGAAAACGAATTTTGGAAACGGTATTTCATCGAAAAAACCCGCTTCGGCCACGGCCTGAAGGTCGAGAATCCGCGCCCCAATGGCCACGCCCACGCGCCGGGGGCGGGTTTCCGACGAGAAAATGCCGTAGGGCAGGTTGGCCAGCGTGAAATCCGAACCGGTGGGAATTTCGACCCAGGAGGAAAAAGGTTGTTGCATGGAGAGACCCCCCAACCCCCGACAGGGGCTTTTTTGCCGCAATGAAAAGCCCCCTTCGGGGGTTGGGGGCTTGGCTTCAATGGCTGATGTTCCGGTGGATGGAATCCAGAATGCGGGTAAACGTGTGGTAGTCGGCCTCCGACATGTCGCCCCAGCCCCGGCGGCGCACGTCCACCACGATGGGCAGTGCCCGCTGAAACACCGCTTCCCCGGCCGGGGTCAGGTGGATGCTGAACTTGCGGCGGTCGGTGGGGTCGGAGCGCCGCTCGGCCAATTGTTTCTTAATCAGCAGGTCGAGCATCCGCGTTACGGTGGGGGTGTCCTTCACGGTCATCTCGGCGAGTCGGGTCTGGCTGATGCCGGGGTTGCGCTGCACGTGGTCGATGAGCACCCACTGGTCCACGGTCAGGTCGAGACCGGCTTCGTCGAGTTTGCGCTGCAACGAGTTGCGAATTTTCTTAATCGTCGTGTCGATTTTAAAAAAATACGCGCGCTCGTCGGCGGGGTTGGTTGTCATGGGAAAGGGGCGAGGTTGGAAAGGAGTCGGCAAGTTTAGTTAGTAAAGCAAAAATTGCCAACTCCTTTCCTTCATTCACCGCTGATTCACAACGTTCCGCGCAGTTCCTGCTCCCGTTCGATGGCTTCGAAGAGGGCCTTGAAATTGCCTTTCCCGAACGATTTCGCGCCTTTTCTCTGGATAATTTCAAAAAACAGCGTCGGGCGGCTGACGATGGGTTTGGTGAAAATTTGCAGCAAATACCCTTCGTCGTCGCGGTCCACGAGGATGCCGAGTTTGGCCAGTTCGCCGATTTCCTCGTCAATTTTCCCGATGCGGGCCTTTAGGTCCACGTAGTAACTTTCAGGCACTTGCAGGAATTCCACGCCCCGGTTGCGCAGGGCTGTGACGGTCTCGATGATGTCGTTGGTGGCCACGGCGATGTGCTGCACCCCCGGCCCGCCGTAAAAATCGAGGTACTCTTCGACCTGCGATTTCTTGCGGCCTTCGGCGGGTTCGTTAATCGGAAATTTGATGCGCCCGTTGCCGTTGCTCATCACCTTGCTCATCAGGGCGGTGTATTCGGTTGAAATGTCCTTGTCGTCGAAACTGACCAACTGGCTGAAACCCATGACGTGGGCGTAGAAATTCGTCCACTTGTTCATTTCGCCCCAGCCCACGTTGCCCACCATGTGGTCCACGTGCTGCAGGCCCACGGGCACGGGGCGGTAGCGGGGTTTCCACTCCTGAAAATGAGGCAGGAACACGCCCCGGTAATGCTTCCGTTCGACAAACACGTGAACGGTATCGCCGTAGGTGCGGATGCCCGACCGCCGGACGTAGCCGTGTTCATCTTCCTCAGTGATGGGTTCAAAATACGGCTCGGCCCCCCGGCTGACGGTCTGGTGGAAGGCGTCCTCGGCGTCGTCCACCCACAGGGCCACGACTTTCACGCCGTCGCCGTGCTTGTCCACGTGCGCGCCGATGTCGGTGCCGCCCACGAGCGGCGCGGTGAGCACGAGGCGGATTTTTTCCTGCACCAGTACGTAGCTTTCGCGGTCGCGGAGGCCGGTTTCGAGGCCCGCGTGGGCCAGGGGCTGAAAGCCGAAAGCCGTCTGAAAATAATGCGCCGACTCGCGGGCGTTGCCGACGTACAGTTCGATGTAGTCGGTGCCGTGGAGAGGGAGGAAGTCAACCGATTTTCGATTGTCGATTGCGGATTGCGGAGTGGCGAGTTCGAGGGTTTCCATGATGAAAATGAGTTGTGCCTGAGTTTACCCCCTTCAGGGGCAGGGGGTAAACTCAGGCGTGAATGGGTTCGTGTTTAGCGTGCATCAGTTTCTCCAACTCCCGCTCGATTTCGGGCGTGGAGTCGAAGAGTTGGGCGTAGGAATCGATGACGAAATACTGCTCCTGGTAGTGCTCCTTGACGTAGGGCGTGCGGAGGAGCGTGGGGATGTCGTAGGGCACCCAGCGGGCGGGGTCTGCGAGGCAGTAGTGGCTTTCGCCTGCCGACGAGAGGATGCCCGCGCCGTAGATTTTCACCTGCCCGTCTTCCCGAATCAGCCCGAATTCAATCGTGTACCAGTACAGCCGGGCGATGGCCTCCACGGCGTCGGGGTCGTCCACGAAGCGGAGGGCGATGCGGGCGAGTTCTTCCAGAAAATGACACACGTTCTGGTTCGACAGCAGCGGGACGTGCCCGAAGATGTCGTGAAAGGCGTCGGGTTCTTCGAGGTAATCAAGTTGTTCCCGGGTGCGCAGCCAGGTGGAGGCGCAGAAAAAGCGGTTCTGCATCAGCTCGAAAAAGGGCCGGTTCGGAATCAGGCCGGGCACGACGTAAATCCGCCATCCCGTCAGCGGCTTGAGCAGGCGGTTGGTTTCTTCGTAATTCGGAATCCGGTCGGCCCGGAACCGTACCTTTTCGATGCCCTCCAGGTAGGCCCGCGAGGCGATGGGCGGCAGTTGGGCCATCTGCCGCTCGAACAGGACGCGCCAAACCTCGAAATCCTCCGCCGTGTACGCGGCGTAGTCCTGGCGCAGGGGGGTGGTTGGGAGGTCGTAGAGCATAGGTTATTGATGAATTTTGTGAGAAGTGAGAGGTAAGATGTGAGATGTTTTAAACTGCATTTACATCTCACATCTTACCTCTCACTTCTCACCAGTTCTGGCTCCAGCCACGAGCGGAAATACTTCCCGTCGTCGAGTTTCAGGGCGTCTTCGGTGACCATCAGCGGGCGGAAGGTGTCCACCATCACGGCCAGTTCGACCGTTTCTTTTTTGCCCAAACTCCGCTCCATCGCGCCGGGGTGCGGCCCGTGCGGGATGCCGCCGGGGTGCAGCGTCAGGTGGCCGGGCGCGATGTCGTTGCGCGACATGAAATCGCCGTCCACATAGTAAATCACCTCGTCGGAATCGATGTTGGAGTGGTTGTACGGCGCGGGCACGGCTTCGGGGTGGTAGTCGAACAGGCGCGGCACGAACGAGCAGACTACGAACGCGTCGGTCTGGAACGTCTGGTGGACTGGCGGCGGTTGGTGAATCCGGCCCGTAATCGGCTCGAAATCATGGATGGACAGGCCCCAGGGAAAATGGTAGCCGTCCCAGCCCACCACGTCGAAGGGGTGCGTGGCGTACACGACGTCGTGGAGCACGCCCTGCTTTTTGATTTTCATCAAAAAGTCACCCGTTTCGTCGTGGGTCTCCAGGTCCTGGGGCAGTTTGTAATCCCGCTCGCAGAACGGCGCGTGTTCCTGCATCTGCCCGAAGTGGTTGCGGTAGCGTTTGGGCGTGTAAATCGGGTGGAAGGATTCGGTGATGAACAGCCTCGGCTGGTCGCCGCCGTTGTCGGGGGAATCGAAGTCGATTTGGTAAATCATCCCCCTCGGAATCAGGAGGTAGTCGCCGTACCCGAAGGGAATCGTGCCGAGCATCGTCCGCAGCCGCCCCGAACCCCGGTGGACGAACAAAAGCTCGTCGGCGTCGGCGTTTTTGTAGAAATAGCCCGCCAGCGATTGACGCGGCGCGGCGACGCTGATAATCACGTCGCGGTTGGCGAGCAGGGGCGTGCGGCTTTCCAGGAAATCGTCCTTCGGTTCGGCCTGGAAGCCAAGCAGCTTGCGGGCCGTGACGCTTTTTTCGACAGCAATCTTCGGCGACATGTCGCGGCTACCCAGGATTTCCTTCACCTGCGTGGGCCGGTGAACGTGGTACAGCAGCGAGGCCATGCCGTCGAAACCGATGGTGCCAAAAAGTTCTTCGTAAAAATATCCTCCGACAGAATTTTTAAACGTGGTGTGCCGCTTGTGGGGTACGCGGCCGAGGCGGTGGTAGAGCGGCATTTTTCGTTGTAATTTTAAACAGTTAGTAAACGAATAGTTTGTGAATGCAAGTGTAGGATTTTTTCTGAAAAATGGAAAGATGGGATGTGAAAATTTTTAGGAAAAGTCCTTGCCAGGGGGAATTTTTCCCGGTGGAAAAGCGAGGTTGGCGACGGGAGATTCAAGCAGGGAGGGCCGTTGCCAGCCGTACCTCCACACGTGCCCGCTACGGCTGGTAACTCGTTAGGTGATGTGGAGGTTTGTTTGAAACGTGACTTACTTTTCCGGCCCGAACGCCGTATTTTTACGGGATGAACGAGTCCCAAGTGAGTACCCAACGCCCGCCAGTCGAGGAGCTTTCGCCGAAAGAATTCATCCTCATCAAAGGGGCGAAAGTCCACAACCTGAAGAACATCGACGTCGCCATTCTGCGCAACAAACTGGTCGTGATTACGGGGCTGTCGGGCAGCGGCAAGTCGTCGCTGGCCTTCGACACGCTCTTCGCCGAGGGGCAGCGGATGTACGTCGAAAGCCTGAGCAGCTACGCCCGGCAGTTTCTGGGCCGGATGGAAAAACCCGACGTGGAGTACATCCGGGGCGTGTCGCCGGCCATCGCCATCGAGCAGAAAGTCACCTCCAAAAACCCCCGCTCGACGGTCGGCACCACCACCGAAATTTACGATTACCTCAAACTGCTCTACGCCCGCATCGGCGTCACGTACTCGCCCGTGTCGGGCGAACCCGTGCGGAAGGACACCGTCAGCGGCGTGGTGGATTACGTGCTCCGTCACCCCGACGGCACCCGCGTGATGGTGCTGGCCCCGATGCACCGCGTACCGGGCCGGTCGTTTCGGGAGGAGTTGAACATTCTGCTTCAAAAAGGCTTCACGCGGATTTGGGCCGACGGCCAGACCCGGCAGATTGAGGACTTGCTGGAAAATGAAGAGGATTTATCCAGCATCCAGCATCCAGCACCGAATATCGAAATTCTCATCGACCGCCTCGCCGTGAAGCACGACCCCGACGGCCAGCCCGACGAAGAAACCCAGTTCCGCCTCGGCGACTCGGTGCAGACGGCCTTTTTCGAGGGCGAAGGCGAGTGCTTCGTGGACGTGGTGGGCGTCGAGAAACGCCGTTTCTCCGACAAATTCGAGCTGGACGGCATCACCTTCGAGGAACCGAGCCTCAACCTGTTTTCTTTCAACAATCCCTACGGGGCCTGCAAGCGTTGCGAAGGATTTGGGAAAATCCTCGGCATCGATCCGGATTTGGTGTTTCCTGACAAAAACCTGTCGGTGTACGAAGGGGCCATTGCCCCCTGGCGGACGGAGAAAATGGGCGAATGGCTCAAGCCCCTGCTCAAAAACGGCATCCGCTTCGATTTCCCGATTCACCGGGCGTACAAGGACCTCACGCCGGAGCAAAAAGACCTGCTCTGGACGGGCAACAAATTTTTCGGAGGTCTGAACGACTTTTTCGCCGACGTCGAAGCCCAGACCTACAAAGTGCAGTACCGGGTGCTGCTCTCCCGCTACCGGGGCCGCACCACCTGCCCCGACTGCCGGGGCACGCGCCTGCGCAAGGACGCCGCCTACGTGCGCATCGGCGGCGGGCCGGGGGTGGGCAAAAGCATCACCGACTTGGTGCTGATGCCGATTACCGACTTGCATCCGTTCATCCAGAACCTGCACCTGAGCGAGTACGACCTGAGTTTAGCGAAACGGATTCTGGTCGAAATCGAAAACCGCCTCGATTACCTCGTGCGGGTGGGTCTGGGGTACCTGACGCTCAACCGGCTCACCAACACGCTGTCCGGCGGGGAATTTCAGCGCATCAAACTCGCCACTTCGCTCGGCAGCGCGCTCGTCGGGTCGATGTACATCCTCGACGAACCGAGCATCGGCCTGCACCCCCGCGACACGCGGCGGCTGGTGGGCGTGCTCGAAAGCCTGCGCGATTTGGGCAACACGGTCATCGTGGTCGAGCACGAGGAGGAAGTCATGCGCGCCGCCGACGAAATCATCGACATCGGCCCCGAAGCCGGGACGGGCGGGGGCGAGGTGGTGTTTCAGGGGAACTGGGACGACGTGGCGGCGAATGCTGAATTCAGAATGCTGAATGCTGAATTGGAGGAGCAAAATCAAAACCATTCAGCATTCAGCATTCAGCATTCAGCCGCGCGGCGGACCGCATTAAAATCCCACACCATCGCCTTCCTCACCGGCCAGGACGAGGTGCCGGTGCCTAAGTTCCGCCGTCGGCCTTCGGGTTGGATTGAAGTGAAAGGCGCACGCGAGAATAATTTGAAGGACGTCAACGCCCGCTTCCCGCTCGGCACGCTGACTGTCGTCACGGGCGTAAGCGGGTCGGGAAAATCGACGCTGGTGCGGAAGATTTTGTACCCGGCCCTGGGTCGCCACCTGCAAACGAGCCAGGAAGAAGTGGGCAAGTACGACGAACTGACCGGCGATTTGAGCCGCCTCGAAGCCGTCGAGATGGTGGACCAGAATCCTATCGGCAAGTCGTCGCGCTCCAACCCGGTGACCTACGTGAAAGCCTACGACCAGATTCGGCTTTTGATGAGTGAGCAGCCGCTGGCGAAGGCGCGGGGTTACAAACCGAGCCATTTCTCGTTCAACGTGGACGGGGGCCGTTGCGAAAACTGCCAGGGCGAGGGCGAGGTGAAAATCGAGATGCAGTTCATGGCCGACATCTACCTCACCTGCGAGGTGTGCCAGGGCAAGCGCTTCAAGCAGGAAATCCTCGACATCAAGTACGACGGCAAGGACGTTTCCGACCTCCTCGACATGACCGTGGACGAGGCGTTGACTTTTTTCCGGAAAAACGACCCTAAAATCGCCGAGCGGCTCGCGCCCTTGCAGGAGGTGGGCCTGGGCTACGTGCGGCTGGGGCAGTCGTCGAACACGCTGTCGGGGGGCGAGGCCCAGCGGGTGAAGCTGGCGAGTTTTCTGATGAAGGGCAACCCGAACGCGGGCAAAACGCTCTTCATTTTCGACGAACCCACCACGGGCCTGCATTTCCACGACATCAAAAAACTGCTTAGGGCCATCAACGCGCTCGTGGAGCAGGGCGATTCGGTGCTCATCATCGAGCACAACATGGAGGTGATTAAATCCGCCGATTACATCCTCGACCTCGGCCCCGACGGCGGCGAAGCGGGGGGCTACGTGACCTTCGCCGGAACGCCGGAGGAGATGCGGACGCTGGGCGACGAGAATTTTACGGCGAAGTTTCTGCGGGAAAAATTGTCTGAACCCTGATTCGTCGGATTTTAGGATTGGCTTGATGATGAAAATCGCTTGCACGCCAATCGTCAGGGTAATCCGATAATCCGACGAATCATGCGGGGCCGCCCGGCGGTTCAGACAACCCTTCACCTCTACCGCACCGCTTACGGCGGCCTCTCGCGCTCAGTGTGGCTGCTGGCGGCGGTGATGCTCGTCAACCGGAGCGGCACGATGGTCATCCCGTTTCTGAGCGTGTACCTGACCCACGAACTGGGCTTCAGCGTCGCGCAGGCGGGCCTGGTCATGGCCGGGTTCGGGCTGGGGGCCATCGTGGGGGCGGTGCTGGGCGGGCGGCTCACCGACCGGCTGGGGTACTTTCCCGTCATGACGGGCAGCCTCGCGCTGGGCGGTCTGATGTTTCTGGTGCTGGGGCAAATGCGCACGTTCCCGTCGCTGTGCGGGACGATTTTCGTGCTCAGCGTGGTGGGCGAAGCGTTCCGCCCGGCGCTGTCGGCCTCGGTGGCGAGTTACGCCACGCCCGCAACCCTCACGCGCTCGTACTCGCTCATCCGGCTAACCTCCAACCTCGGTTTCTCGGTCGGCCCGGCCCTGGGCGGACTGCTGGCGGCGCTGGGCTACGGTTGGCTGTTCGTAGCCGACGGGGGCACGTGCCTCCTGGCGGCGGGGCTTCTTTTCGTTTTCCTGCGAAAAAGCGCCCGGTCTGTGGTCAGGGCCACGTCCGAAACGCCGACCATCGGCGGGGGCGGCACGGCGGCCTGGCGCGACCGGTACTACCTGGCGTTTTCCGCCTTCGGCCTGCTTTTCGCCGTCGCCTTTTGCCAGTTGTTCACGCTGATGCCGGTGTTTCTGAAGCAGGAGTACCAGTTTCCCGAACCGCGCATCGGCCTGTGGCTGGCGTTCAACGGGTTCATGGTGGCCGCTGTCGAAATGATTTTGATTCACACCATCGAAAAACGGCGGTCAAGCCTCACCTGGATTCGCCTCGGCGTGGCGCTCACGGCGCTGTCGTTCGTCAGCCTCAACCTGCTGGCGGGCTGGGTGCCGGTGGTGTGGCTGGCGGTGCTGCTGCTGACCTTCGGCGAAATGTTCGCCATGCCGTTCATGCAGGCGGTTTCGGTCACGCGGGCCACGCCCGAAGCGCGGGGGCAGTACGCGGCGGTGTACTCCGTGCTCTGGTCGTCGGCGCAGGTGCTGGCCCCGACGCTGGGCGGGCAAATCGCGCAGTGGGCCGGCTTCACCACGCTCTGGTGGGTGATGGCCGCACTGGGCGGGGTGAGTTGGGTGGGGTTTGGGTGGTTGAAGGAAAGGTTCAGAGTTTAGGGTTCAGAGTTTAGAGTTTAGCGTTTAGCGTGCAGTTCAACCCTAAACTCTGAACCCTAAACTCTAAACTCTAAACTCACCTCGCTACCCACTGCACCGCATCCGCCACCACGGCCCCGTTGGCCCCTTCGGTGGTAATTTCGGCGAAACTTTTCTGCCCGGCGGGAAAGGCGAAACTGCCCAATTTTACCCATGCTCCCGAGGTCTGGCCCGACACCTGAATCTGGTCGCGGGCGAGGGTGACGGTCTGGGTTTTCTGGCCGTCGTGGACGATGAACGTGGTCTGGGCCGTGGCGTCGGGGCGGCGCGGGACGTAGGCGTAGAGGTCGTAGCGGCCGGTTTTGGGCAAAGTGGGGGTGAAGCGAACCGTCTTCACGGTTTCGCCCGCCTTGCCGTCGGTGCGCCAGTACGACCGGCCGTAGCCTCCCGATTTCTGCACCGTCCACTCGCCCGTGCGGGTCACGCCGGAGGGCGCGTCGTTGTCCACCACCACGTCGGGCGTGGAGCCGTCGAGGCGGGGGTTTTCGCGGAGAATTTTCTGAATGGCCTTCACGTCCACATCCTGCACACCCGTTTTTTTGTCAATCGCCAGACTCGCCGCCACCGCCGCCGACTGGGCCAACACCATGAAAACCGGTTCCATCCGAATCGAGCCGTAGGCGATGTGCGTGGCCGAGAGGCACACGGGCACGAGCAGGTTGCTGCACTCGGCGGCTTTGGGCACCAGCGAGCGGTAGGCAATCGGGTAGGGCGGGAAGCCGCCCACCTGCACGTCGCCTTCGTTTTTCACCATTTTCTTCCCGTCTTTTTCAATCACGATGCGCTGGCAGTTGTGCGAATCCATCGTGTAGGCGGCCATGCCCACGGCGTCGGACACTACCTCGCGACCCTCGCAGTTGGCCTGGGTCATCACGTACTCGCCCACCATCCGCCGCGCTTCGCGCACGTAGAGTTGCGGCGACCAGTTTCCGGTGTCCCCGTACTCGTCCTTCGGGTAGCCCCAGCGGAGCATTTCGCGGCGGTGGTGTTCGGGCATCCGGGGGTCGTGGCCGATGAAGTAGAGCAGGCCCTTCGTGTACGATTCGTGGGCCTTCTGAATCTCGGCCCGGCGGGCGTAGCTGGCTTCGGGCCAGTCGTGGTTGGCACCAATCATGTCGGTCGAAAAGGCCCCGTAGTTGTTGATGTCCGTTTTCTGGTTGGGCATGTAGTCGAACTTCAGCAGGCCCGTCATGGTGGGCAGGGGCTTCACGGCCAGTGACCGGAGGAGCAGTTCGTACTTCGTCGAATCGTAATCGGCGGGCCGGGTGATTTCAAGGCGGTTGGCCGGGTCGCTGGTCAGGCAGATGCGGAAGTTGTAGGTCTGCACGAGTTTGTCGCCCGAACCCTGCGGGGCGAGGTTGGCGTCGCTGATGCCCCAGAGCAGGCCGCTTTCGGGGTTGCCGGGAATGCGGTACGGGTCCACGCCGTCGGGGAACTGGTGCTTGTCGAGCAGTTGGACGCCGTTGTAGGTTTCGCCGTACTGCGAATTGGCCTCCCGCCCGACCGTGTAGCTGACGCCCGCCTTCGCCATCAAATCGCCTTCGTAGGTGGCATCGATGAAGATTTTCGCCCGCACCGTCCGGCCCGACTGGAGGGGTTGCCCCGTGCGTTCGGAGGGTTCGAGGGCGATTTCCCCGATGCGCTTGCCCGTTTTTTTCACTGAAATCAACCGCTGGTTGAACAGCACCGGCACATTGCCCCGCTGGATGTACCCCCGGAAGTGTTCCTCGGCCACGCCCGGCTCGAACACCCACTGCTCGAAGGTGCCGTAGAATTTCCCAAGACGGCGGTAAAAATCGAGAGAAAGGCCGCTGATGGCGTACTTGTTGCCGATGTCGGTGTAGCCCAGCCCGCCGGAGGTCAAGCCGCCGAGGCGGCGGCCCGGCTCGATGAGCAGCACCGATTTGCCGAGTTTTTTGGCCGAATACGCGGCCATCACGCCCGCCGAGGTGCCGCCGTACACGCACACGTCGACGGTGGTTTGCAGCGATTGCGCCTGGGCGGGTAAAAAAGCACCGCCGAACGCGGCGAGCAGCAGAAAATTGGAAAAACGCTTCATGCGGACGGGGAGAGACTAGTTTTCAAGATCAAAAGAGATTTCCTGACGGACCGCGCCAGGCAGGCGGTCATTGGACCCGCAGCAGGACGCGCCGGTAGCCGCGCAACGCCGGCTGGCCCGTGTCGGAGACGGTGAGCAGCAGCGGCAGGTCGCGGCCTTTGGCCGATTTGGGCACCCGGAGGGTGAGGACGGGGGCGCTTGTTTCGGGGAGGCTGAAACCCGGCAAGGAAACCGCCGGGTACACCTGCCACTGGTAGCGCAGCGAATCGCCGTCGGGGTCCGACGAACGGCCGGCGTTCAGGCGCACCGTTTGCCCCGCGCGGACGCTGCGCACGAGCGGTTGCCGGGACGGGTCGCCGTCGAGAACGACCGCAGGCGGGTGGTTGGCACCCCGGTAAGGCCGAACGCACCAATCCAGCCGGGCGGCGAAATCGGCCTGCCAGTGAGGGCGCCAGCGGTAGACCGCCGCCATGTGCGGGTCGGGGTCGGTGGCAAAGGCGACCACGGAGTCAACGCGTTCCGTAAAAAGCCGGCCTTTTTCGCGTTGAAAAAGTCCGCCCCAGCCGCCCCACTCGGGGTGTTCGGGCGCGTTGAGGCCGTTGGGCAGCAGGGCCAGGTACGACGGCGTGTCGCCTTCCTTGGTGCCCCGAACGCCACCCAACTTCCGGGTCCAAATGTCGCCGCCCCGGTAGTTGGGGTACAGCGCCCCGAGCGCCCCGTGCCCCCGCCGGACGTGGGTTTCGACCCAGGTTGAATCCGTCAGCCCGGTATCGCCCCCGCGGTACATGCCCCGGATGCCGAAGTGGTGCAGCACGTAGGTCAGTTCGGGAAACTGTTCCCGAATCCACGGCCCGGTGGCGTCCTGGTCGTTCACGGCGTGGACGCGCAGTTTGGCCACGAACGCCCGCGCCGCCGCCGGGGAGCGGGTTTGCCGCACGTGCCACAGCGCCTGGGCCAAATCGACCGACCCGCCCCACACGCACACCCACAAGGGCCGGGGGTCGGGCTGGTCCACCACCCGGACGAGCCACTCGGACGCTTCCGTGTCGAGGCCGGGGCCGACGCTGGTCGCCACGGGCACCTTCGGCCCGGCCAGGGGCTGGCCGGCTTTCACCAGCGCCCGCAAGCGCTCGGCGGTCGGGTAAGCCGGGTCGTGTTGCCGCAGCGACGGCCGCACCTGTTCGTAGGCGTCAATCGCCTGCCGGATGAGTTCGGGCCGGACGCGCTGCCCGTGACCGAGGTTGGAGGTGGCCACCAGCCCTTCGAGGTCAAGGTCGTTGGCGTAGAGCAGCAACCGGACGAGCGACTGCCCGTCGTCGGGTTCGGCTTCGCCCACGCGCAGGCTGCTGATGTCGGTCAAAATCACGACCCGGGGCTTCAGGGGTGGCGGGGCGGATGGGCTTTGCCGGGTCAGGGCCGTAAGGCTTGCCAGCAGGAGCAGCCCGGCGGCCAGGCGTGCGCAGACCGTGCCGGGAAAAGGGCGGGATGGGGTCATCAATAAAAGTCTTCGGCGGCCGCAGCAAAAGTAACCGATTCGGGTTCACGAACGCGGCGGCGTTCAGAAAGTCAACCGCTGCCCGTCCTTCAGCAACCGGGCCTGTAAGGTTGCGTACGGCAACCGCTGGGGCGACAGGTTGTTTTCCAGCGCCAGCACCGCCGCCGTGGCCGCCGACTGGCCCAGAATCATGAACACCGGCTCCATCCGAATCGACCCGTAGGCGATGTGGCTGGCCGACACGCAGACGGGCACCAGCAGGTTGCGGCACTCCGTTTCTTTGGGCAAAATCGAGCCGTAGGCAATCGAATACGGCTTGTCGGGGTGGACGCCCACGTCGCCTTCGTTTTGCACAAAGCCGTCAGGCTTGACGTAGCGCTGGGCCTGGTGGGCGTCGAGGGTGTACGAACCCATGCCAACCGGATTCGGGACGGTGGTTTTGCCCAGCGCGTCGGCTTCCTTCATCACGAACTGGCCCCGCATCCGGCGGGCTTCGCGCACGTAAATCTGGTGCGGCCAGCCGCCGTTGTCCCGGAATTCGTCTTTCGGCAACCCCCAGGCTTGCATGGCTTCGTGGACGTCGGCGGGCACTTTGGGGTCGTTTTGCAGAAAATACATCAGCCCTTTCTGGTACCGCTCGTGGTCGGCGATGATTTCGCGGCGGCGGGCGTAGCTGGCTTCGGGGTAGTCGTAGTTTTTGCCGATGTAGTCGGTGCTGAAGGGGCCGTGGTTGTTGGTGTCGGTCTTGCGGTTGGGAATCGGGTCGTACTTGGCGAAGGTCTCCCGCCAGCCCGCCGCGTACACCCGCGCCAACAGCTCATAGCGGGCGGGGTCGTAACCTTCGGGTTTAGGGAACGGGATGCGGTTGTCGGGGTGGTTGCTGAGGCACATCCGGAAGCAGTAGGCTTGGATGCGCTGGTCGCCCGAACCTTTTTCCCCCGGCGGCTGGGCCGATACCTCGGGCAGCAGGCCGCTTTTCGGGTCGCCCGGCACGCGGTACGGGCTGATGTTCATGGCGAAGTGGTGACGGTGGTGAAACACCTCCGTTTGCACGCCGTTGTGTTGTTCGCCGTACACGCGGTTGGCTTCGCGCCCGACTTGGTAGCGCACCCCCGCCGCAGCCATGAGGTCGCCCTCGTAGGTGGCGTCGATGAACATCCGGCCCCGGTACTCGTTGCCGCTCAACGTGCGGAACGACTGGATGGCGTTGCCCTTTTTCCGGATGCCCTTCGCCGACCGGTCGAGCCACTCGTCGCGGTAGACGGTGAGGTTGTTTTCCCGAACGAAATCTTCAAAAACGGCCTCGGCGGCGTGGGGTTCAAAAATCCACATCGTCCGATTGGCCCCGTCGAGGGCGGGCGTGCCCTGGCCTTTGTTGCCGTATTCTTCCCGCTTTTGCCACGTCCAGTTTTCGGGTTTCTGGTAATGCTGGTAGAGCCGCCCGTAAAATTCCCGCGACAGCCCGCCGATGACTTCCTTGTTGCCCGTGTCGGTGAAGCCCAGCCCGCCCGACGACAGCCCGCCGAGGTGCTGGTCGGGGGAAACGACAAGGACGGACTTGCCCATCTTTTTCACCTGCACCGCCGCGATGATGGCCGCCGAGGTGCCGCCGTAGACGATGACGTCGGCGGTGCGGACGGCGGCCCGACCCGGAGCGGACGGGTTGAATGGTTGGCCCGGCGGACGGTGGCTGGTGAAGACGAGAAAACTGCCGAGCAGGGTGAGTTGAAAAATTCGCGGCATGTCGGGTGGAGCAGGCGTGAAGGTTTTCGCAGGTCCGACGGCAAGTTTAGGAAAAGTCCCGGTGCGAGGGCCACTTCGGGACGGGAAATGCACCGCGAAGGTTTAAGGTTGTTGGAGCGACGGACCCCGCTCAACCCCCAAACACCCCCGCCAGCAACGCGGGCATTACCTGGGCCAGGAGGGTTTCCGAGTGGGCGTGAACGGCGCTCACTTCTCGAAGTCTGGTTAGCATTTCCAAAATCTCATCCTGTTTTTCCAAGTCAGGCAACGGAATTAAAATTGCTTCAAATCGGCTGGTCTTCAAACGCTTGCGATTGGTCGTGCCTTCACTGGCTTTTTTACAAGCCTCATCGAAATAATTGGTGTTGGTGACGAACGAAAAATAGCCGGGTCGGATGTGTTCGGAAAATGAGTAAAGCGGGAAATCGTTTGTCACCACTGCCCCGTCGAGTTCGGCAGGCACCAGCCCCATTGCCCCATTTCGGGCATCAATTTTTGAGATGATAAAATCGTTTTCGTTCGCCAGTAACTGAATTGAGCCGATTTCGCTGCCTAAAATGGTTTGCCGCTGGTGGATTCCCTTGTGGTCCATCCGAACTGTAACCTGTTTGTAAACTTGGTTGGGATTGAGGTTAACGTAATTCCGTTTGGGAAGCAGAACATCGCCCACGGCTGCAAGTGGTGCTTTTTCCAGCAAGCCATCAAAAAGTTTATTGAGCAGCGCCTTCACGTCGGCGTCCTGCCGGGTGCGCAGGCGCCGCACCTCGGCGAGTTTGGCGCGGGTGGCGTCGAGTTGGGCCACCAGGCGGCGCTGCTCGGCGAGGGGGGGGAGGGGGATGGAATAGTCTAAAATCTGACCGGGCCGGATGCCCGCGTAGTTGGTTGACCCTTTGGCTGCAATGTTTTTGTGAAACGCGGGCGTTTGCGAAAAATAATCCAGAAAGTTTTTGTCAATCTTCTCGTCGTCAGTTTCGTACAAAAAGTAGTGGCTGCTGACGATGGCCCCGTCCAATTCGGAGGGCACCAAGCCGTAGCCTCCAAACCGTGCGTCCATTTCGGCCACGATGAAATCGCCCGTTCGGCATACCTGCTGGGTTTTGGTTTTGATTTCAAACCCACTTTTCCGCTCGCGTAGCACCACGCCTTTCGCGTTCGTCTGAACCCGGCAGAGGCTGTACGTTTGCTCATCGTCAATCGTGATAAATTGCTTTCGGTAAGAAATCACCTCCCCCAACCTCACCTCGTTCCAGTCGGTTTTCATGCGGTCACTGGGGAAGTTGGTGTTGGAGTTCGGCGAGTTGGGCGGGAGTGAGGCCGGTTACGCGGGCAATGAGGGCCGGGTCGTTGCCTTCGCGGAGCAGGTTGCGGGCAATCCGCCGCGCCTGACTGGTCATGCCTTCTTCGCGGCCTTGCTCGATGCCTTCCTCACGACCCTCTTCGATTCCTTTTTTATGCCCCTGCTGGTAGCGCAGGTCGTCTTCAATCCGGAGTGAAGCGATGATTGCCATGGTTTCCTGTTGTTTAATGACGGTTGGCTGCAATTTCCGCAAAACCGATAAAATCTCCAACTGGCGCAGGTGGCGCTGCTGGTCGGTGGGGTTGGTGGTGAGGCGGGCCAGGTTTCGCAGAATCTGTTCCACCATCCAGTCGGCGGTTTGCCCTTCAAAATCCGACAGAATGGTCAGAATGACCATTTCGGGATTTTCCGATTCCAGAAACGCCCGGTACGAAACGGCTTCGAGGTCGATGAGTTCGTAGGCAAACTCCACGTTGCGCTGGCGGTGCGCGGTGGGCATCCGCACCGGAGCCTGGCCGAAGTAAAACACGATTTGCCGGACGGGCAACCGGTAACTGAAGTGGAGCAGGCCGAAGTACAGCAACATCCGGGCGAGCATGGCGGGGTCGTTGAAGGCCTGGAATTCGAGGTGGACGAGTTCGTCGGTGCCGTCGGCGAGGCGGGCGCGGAACACGAAATCGGCTTCTTTTTCGAGGGTTTTGGGCAACTCCGGGTACACGAGCTGGTACTCGGTCAGGCGCAGGTCGGTGGTATGGCGGAGCAACTCCAGCACCACGCTCTGGATGGTTTCTTTGACGATGTGGTCGTAGGATTGGGCCATGCTCAGGAGGTTTGCCGGGTGGTTTCGTGCAACTCCCGCAACAACTCCAGAATCCGTTCCTGCCCGGCAATCACGTCGGCCAGGAGTTCGTCGGGGCGGCGGTGGTCGGTTTCGGCGCGGCGGTGGGGGTTTTTCAAATCGAGGTTGAAGGCCGAGTAGTAGGTCGCGTCGGCGAGGGCCTGTTGCTCGCGGGCGGTGCGCTCCTGGGCGGCGAGGTCGGCGGCGAGGCGGTTGCGGAGTTTGGGGTCGGTGGCGCGGTCGAGGCGGGTTTTGAGGTCGCGGGCGGTTTGGCGGGCTTCTTCGGCGCGGTCCCAGGCGGGCTGGGCCAGGTCGCGCTGCCGGGCGATGGTGGCCCGCAGGTCCACGCGCCAGGCCACGTCGCTCTCGGTGCGGTCGGTCCACCAGGTGCGCAGCGGCTCGAACTCTTCGGGCTGGAGGGGCTTGGTTTTGGAGTACTTGCGGCGGTCGGCGGGGGGCAGGAGTTCGTAAAACCACACGGCGTCGGTGGGCGCGCCGTGCTCAAAAAACAGCACGTTGGCCGGGATGTCGGTGTAGGGCGCAAACACCCCCTCGCCGAGGCGCAGCACGGTGTGGAGGTTGAAGTCGCGGGCGAGTTCTTCCTTGATGCGGGCGGCGATGCCGTCGGCGAAGAGGGTGCCATTGGGCACCACCACGGCGGCGCGGCCCCCGCCGGTGGGGTTGCCGTCGGGGCCGGGGGTGGCCCGGCGCAGGCGGCGCATGATGAGTTGGAGAAACAGCAGCGTGGTTTCGGCGGTCTGCTTGTCGGCGGGAAAATTGTTGAGAATGCTCCGCTCCTCCTCACCGCCGAAGGGCGGGTTGGTCAGGATGACGTCCACGCGGTCGGCGTCGCCGAGGTCGCTGAGGCGGAAGCGCAGCGAGTTGCCCGAGTCGATTTGGGGGTAGTCGAGGCCGTGCAGCAGCAGGTTCATCTGGCAGAGCAGGTAGGGCAGGGGCTTGGGTTCGGCCCCAAACACCGACCGGCGCTGCAAGAGCGCGTGCTGGTCGCGGGCGAGGGCCTGGTGGCGCAGGTGCTCGAAGGCTTCGACCAGAAACCCCCCGTGCCGCTGGCCGGGTCGAGCACGGTTTCGCCCAGGCGGGGGTTGGTCATTTCGACCATGAATTTCACCAGGGGACGGGGCGTGTAAAACTCCCCGGCGTCGCCCGAGGCGTCGCGCATTTCCTTCAGGATGCTTTCGTAGAGGTGCGAAAGCGTGTACACTTCCTCGGTGCTGGTGAAGTGAATTTCCTCGATTTTATCGACCACCTCGCGGAGCAAATGCCCGTTGATCATCCGGTTTTGCACGCCCCTGAACACCGTGCCGACCACGTCGCGGCGGTCGGTGCCGGTTTCGCTCTGGAGGTCGCGCAGGTACTTGAACAAGCCCGCGATGGGCTGGTCTTTAAACTCGAAGGTGTTGTCGTTGATGAAATGCAGCAGGTCGTCGCCGGTCAGGCGGATGTCCCTGGCCCAGTCGCGCCAGCGGTAGGGAGGCTCCAGGGTGGGGCGGAAGGGGCGGTTTTCGAGTTGGGCGGCCAGTTCCTGGAGTTCCTCGTTGTCGTCCAGAAATTTCAGGAACATGATCCACGTGAGCATGGGCAGGCGGTCGGCGTCGCCGCTGAGGCCCTTGTCTTTCCGCATGAGGTTGCGGCAGGTTTTGATCAGGCCCGAAAGCCGCTGGGCGGTGGTTTGGGTGGGGGCGGCTTTTTTCGCTTTCCGGGTTTTGGGGGCGGGGGCTTCGGTGAGCACCTCCTCGGGGCTGAACAGGTCGAATTGCTGAGAATCGGGCACGGGCTGGCTGGGTCGGGTTTACGAAGCGGTAAAAATAAGGGCCGAACGCGGGGTTACGCCGCGTACAATTCGGTTTGCAATTCCCGCAGGGCCTCGCGCAGGTGGTCGTAGCCGCCAAACTCCCGCACGATGTCGAGCGGACTGCCCTGGCGGGCAATGGGTTCGACGCGGATCACGTCGGGGCGGATTTCGTCGAGGCCAAACTCCACGTATTTTTCGAGAATCTGGTCGAGCACGGCCTGGGCTTTTTTGCCGTACTGGGCCGACCAATCGGGGCGGTTGCGGCGGAGCCGCTCGGCCCGCTGCCGCCGGGTGAGGGGCGGGCGGTCGAAGGCCACGTGGCAGAGCAGGTCGAAGGGGTCGGCTTCGGGCAGGTTGGTGAGGTTGACGAGTTCGTCGAACGTGATGCCGTGCTGGTCGAGGGCCTCCAGGATCAAGGCTCGCTCGTCTTCCCGGCTCCAGCGGGCGCGGAGGGCGTCGGCGGAGGTGAACAGCGTGCCCAGTTCCTGCCGGACGGCCTCGCGGCGGTACTCCACCGTGCGCAGCCGCCCCTGCTCGTCCAGGACGTGAATCGTTTCGACGGCGACGGTGGCCTGCCCGTCCACGAGGCGGTATTTTTCGCGGCGGCCGGGGTCTTCCTCCCCGGCGTTGGGGGGTGGAGCGGCGGTGCCGTCCGGGTCGTCTTCGGGCGGAGCGGGAAATTCCGTCAGGCCGTCGGGGAGGGGTTCGCCTTCGGCGGTGATTTGCTCTTCGGTAATGAGGGGCGGCTCCCCGTCGAACTCGGCGTCGGCAAACTGCCGGGTGGCGCTGCCGGTGTAGTCGAGGATGGTGAAAAACAGCTTGTTTTTGTCGGCCCGCACCCGCGTGCCCCGCCCCACGATCTGCTTGAATTCGGTCATCGAACTGACGGTCCGGAAAATGACCACGTTGCGGCAGGTGGGTACGTCGACGCCCGTGCTGAGCAGGCGCGAGGTCACCACCACCACGGGCGCGCGCTGTTCAGGGTCCATGAACCGGCTCAGGTGGCCCTTGCCCACCTCGCCGTCGTCGGAGGTGATGCGCACGCAGTAGTCAGGGTGCTTCCGCATCAAATCGGCGTTGAGGTTGCTGAGTTCGCGGCGGAAGTCGTCGGCGTGGGGCTGGTCCACGCAAAACACGATGGTTTTGTCGAAGCGCCCGTTTTTGCGCAGAAACTGGGTCAGGTGCCGGGCCACGGCACGGGTGCGGGGCAGGTGCGAGAGCACGGTCTCGAAGTCGGGCGTGCGGTACTCGGCGTCGGGAATCATCCGCCCCGTGGCGTCGCGCTGCCCCGCCTGGGGGCGCCAGCCGGTGGCGTCCACGTCGGTCACTACCCGGTGCACGAGGTAGGGGGCCAGGAAGCCGTCGTCGATGCCTTGCTTGAGCGAGTAGGTGTAGAGCGGGTTGCCGAAGTAGGCGTACGTATCGCGGTTGTCGTCGCGCAGGGGCGTGGCCGTCAGGCCGAGTTGCACGGCGTAGGTGAAGTAGTCGAGAATCACCCGCCAGTTGCTTTCGTCGGAAGCGCTGCCCCGGTGGCATTCGTCCACGACGACCAGGTCAAAGAAATCGCGGGGAAACTGCCGGAACGCGCCCGGCCGGTTGGCGTCTTCGGCCAGCGATTGGTAGGTGGAAAAATACACCTCGCGGCTGGTGATCGGGCCGTCGTCGGAAATCAGGCAGCGGGCGTTGCCGAACACGGCGAACTCCTTGCCGTGGGGGTCCGACACGAGCACGTCGCGGTCGGCCAGAAACAGAATCTTCGGGCGGCGGTTGTCGCCCCGGCGGTTCCAGCGGTTGTTCCAGAGTTTGTAAATCAGTTGGAAGGCTACCGTGGTTTTGCCCGTGCCGGTGGCCAGCGTGAGCAGGGCGCGTTTGCGACCGGTCAGAATGGCCTCCGTGGCCCGGTTGACGGCGTTGGTCTGGTAGTAGCGCACCTCCTTGCCGGGCACGGGGAAAAACGGCTTCAACAACAGGTCTTTCGTCTCCGGCTTGACGGCCTCAGCGGGGTTCAGGCGTTGCCAGAGGTCGTCGGGCGTGGGGAACGCGGTCAATTCCGTTTCCAGGCCGGTTTCAAAATCGTATTCGAGCATTTCGCCGCCGTTGGTGGCGTAGGCAAAACGCAGGCCCAGAATCTGGGCGTATTCTTTGGCCTGGGGCAGGCCGTCGGCGGCCCGGCGGTAGCGCTTTTTGGCTTCGACGACGGCAATCGGAAAGTTCTGGGCGTAGCGGAGGATGTAGTCGGCGATTTTCTTCTTTTTCCGTTTGGCCACCCGACCGATGACGATGATTTTACCGTCGGTAAACGGCCGCTGCTCCAGAATCTGCTCGTCCGACCACCCCGCCGCTTTCAGGTTGGGCGTGACTTCCTTACGGCAGGTATCGGCTTCGGAATCCTGTTCGAGGATGTAAAGTTTGGGTTGGCTCATGCGGAAAGGGCGGGAAAGGCACCCCCTAAATTTACCCAAAACCGGGGGCTTTTCCGCGCAAAAAAAACACTCACAAACTACTCGTCCGCCCCCCGTCCACGGCCAGGGCCACGCCGTTGATGTACGCCGCCGCAGGCGTGCAGAGGAAGGCCGCCGCTGCGCCAAACTCGTGGGCTTCGCCAAAGCGCCGGGCGGGAATGTCGGCCATCATCGCCGTTTCAACCTCCTCCTGGCTTTGGCCCGACGCCCGCGCCCGCATGGAGGCCACGGCGTCGAGGCGGGCGGTGCGGGTGTAGCCGGGCAGCACACTGTTGACCGTGATGCCGTGCGGCCCCAGTTCGCCCGCCAGGGTTTTGGCCCAACTCGCCACGGCCCCACGAATCGTGTTCGACACACCCAGGCCGGGCAGGGGCTGTTTGACCGAGGTGGAAATGATGTTGACGATGCGCCCGTAGCCCGCCGCTTTCATGCCCGGCACCACGGCTTGCACGAGCAGTTGGTTGCAAATCAGGTGGGCACTGAACGCGGCCAGAAACGCTTCCGGCGCGGCGTCGAGAATCGGTCCGCCCGCCGGGCCGCCGGTGTTGTTGACGAGGATGTGCGTCACGGGCACGCGCTGCTGGTAGGCGGCGAGCGCGGTTCTCAGGCTTTCTACATCTGAAAAATCGGCGACGGCGTAGCCGTGGGTTTGACCTTTGGTCGTGTCGAGTTCGGCGACGCGGGTTTGCAAGCTTGCTTCGTTGCGGGCCAGGAGCGTGACGTTTGCCCCGAGCAGGGCCAGTTCTACCGCCGTGGCCCAGCCCAGGCCCTGAGTGCTGCCGCCGACGAGGGCGTTTTTGCCGGTTAAGTCTAAATTCATGGACGATGGGAAAAATGAACCGCAAAGACGCGAAGTTTTACGCAAAGACGCAACGACCACGCGGCGAACTCTGCGAAATCTTTGCGTCTTTGCGGTTCAAAACTTTCTTCCGTGCCCGATTTCCGCACCCGCAGCTCCGAACGCGAACTCATGGACGACCTCACGCTCGCCACCGACGCCCTGCGCCAAAACCTGCGCGAACTGGAGGTGACCAACCGGCTGCTGGGGGGGAATGGGGTGACGCTGAGGGGAATTCAGAAAATTCTCAATTCTCAATTTTCAATTTTCAATTCTCAATTTTCAATTTGTGATTTGGGCTGTGGCGGTGGGGATATGCTGCGGCTGATGGCGGATTTTCTGCGAAAAAAACGGGTTTTTGCCGTGCTGACCGGCATTGACGCCAACGCGTTCATGCTGGAGTACGCCCGCGAACAGACCCGCGATTTTCGCGATTTTCCGGAAATTGAGTACCGGCAACTGGACGTGTTTTCAGAAGAATTTGCCGAAACCTCCTTCGACGTGGTGACGATGACGCTTTTCTGCCACCACTTCACCGACGAACAATTGGTGCGGCTTTTCGCGACCCTGCGGCGGCAGACCCGCCTGGGGCTGGTCATCAACGACCTGCACCGGCACCCGGTGGCCTACTACGCCATCTGGGCGATTGCCACGCTGCTGCGTACCTCGCATCTCTACCGGCACGATGCCCGGCTGTCGGTGGCGCGGGCCTTTCGGCGGCGCGAACTCGAAACGCTGCTGCGGCGGGCGGGTTTCACCCGGTTTCGGATTCGCTGGCGCTGGGCGTTTCGCTGGGAGGTGGTGGCGTGGTGCGGGGCGTGAACCGGTTTAGGGCACGGCGTTCAAGGCTCGCTCTAGTTCGTCCGCGCTTTCAACGACCGACGGAGCGCCTGGCGGCGGGAATGGGTTTTTGAAAAAACGCCGGTCAGTCCGCCGCTGACCGGCGTTTTTCGGCAAGCGGAACCATGCCCCGGTTGCCGCCGTTGGGGTGCCGGTGCCGGGTCGTTGGCTGGGATTGGGAAAAAAATCCCCGAAGGCCCTAACTTGCCCCGTTTTCCGCCGTGATCGACTCGATATGAAACTTTCCAAAGAAGTAAAAGTGGGCCTCCTGGCCGTGGTAGCGGGCGCGATTCTCTACTTCGGGTTTAATTTTCTAAAAGGCTCCGAAATCCTTTCCGACGAAAACGAATACTACGCCGTTTACGACAACGTTGGGGGTCTGACCGTATCCAACGCCGTGATGCTCAATGGTTTGTCGGTAGGTCGGGTCAAGGATATCCGCATCCTCCAGGAGCGCAACAACCAACTGCTCGTCACGCTCTCAGTCAGCAACGATCTCAAATTGCCCACCACCACCGTAGCGGCCCTGGCCGATGGCGGACTGCTGGGCGGCAAAACGATTAACCTGCTCGTAGAGCCGGGCAGCGCGATTCTTCAGGACAAAGACACCTTACGTTCGGTGTCCGAGAAGGGCCTTCAGGCGCTGATTCAGGAGCGCGCCCTGCCCGTGCTTAAAACCGCCGACTCGCTCATGATTACCCTGCGCTACGTGGTGGGCCGCTTCGACTCGACGGCCTACGTGGTGAACCGGATGCTCCGCACCGCCGACGCCACCCTCGGCACCGTGGGCGGCACCGTGAAAACCGTGGACGTCGCCGTGCAGGAAAATCGCGCCAACCTGGCCGAAGTCATGGCCAACGCCAACCGCCTGTCGGCTTCGCTCGTTGAAACGGAACGGGAACTGAAACCCCTGCTCGGCAAGGCCAACTCGGTGATGGATTCGCTGCGGGTCGTCAGCCTGAGCCAGGCCGTCACCCGCGCCAACGCCACGCTGGCATCCCTCCAGGGCACCCTGGCCGACATCCAGGCGGGCAAAGGCTCGGCGGGCAAACTGCTCAAGGACGAGGCGTTTTACACCAATGTCAACCGCACGATGGTGAGCCTCGAACGGCTGTTGACCGACCTCCGCCAGCAGCCCAAGCGCTACGTGCATTTCTCGCTTTTCGGGCGGAAAGACAAACCGGCGAATCCCGACACGCTGCAAAAAACGCAGTAACCAGGGAGGTGAAATGAAAAACAAGAAATAAGAAATGAAAAATAAGAAAGGGCTGGTTTTCAGTTTTTTGCCTTCCTCATTTCTTATTTCTTGTTTTTCATTTCAAAAAACCTGACCGCATGGCCCTCCTCAACGACTCCGACCTCCGGCTGGCCGTTTTGATTGACGCCGACAACATTCCGCACCGGCACGTGCAACGCATGATGGCCGAAATCGCCCGGTACGGCACACCCACCTTCAAGCGCATCTACGGCGACTGGACCCGCCCCACCGTGGCGGGCTGGAAGCCCGTGTTGCTTCAAAACGCCATCACGCCCGTGCAGCAGTACAGCTACACGACGGGCAAAAACGCCACCGATTCGGCGATGATCATCGACGCGATGGACATCCTCTACTCGGCCAAAGTCGATGGCTTCTGCATCGTGTCGAGCGACAGCGACTTCACCCGGCTGGCCACGCGCCTGCGCGAAGCGGGCATGAAGGTCATCGGCATCGGCGAAAAGAAAACGCCCAATCCCTTCGTGGTGGCCTGCGATAAGTTCATTTACCTCGAAATCCTGGAGCAGGACGAGCAGGAGGCCGAAACCGAAACGGAACCGGGGGAACCGGTGGTCGAGCCGACGAAGGAGAAAACGCCGAAATCGCCCCGCCAGCGCCGGGCCTTGAAGAAACTCGACGCCCGGCTGATTCAACTCCTGGCCACGTCGATTGCCGACGTGGCCGACGAGGCGGGCTGGGCTTCGCTGGGCGGCGTGGGCACGCTGATTTCCAAAAAACAGCCTGACTTTGATTCGCGCAACTACGGATTTGCCAAACTGAGTTCGTTGCTCAAATCAAGTCCCCACTTTGAGCTTGAAGAGCGGGAAACGGGGCCACGCAGCGGGCGGCAGGTGTTCGTGCGAAATCGGGAAAATGGGTAGTGAGGGCATTCAGAGCGCTAATTCTTGACAAAAAAAGGTTTGGTACGATTCTTTCTTGTCATTAATCAACGCCTGAACGCTCCGTTCCTAGCCGCTTTATCCTGGGGAGTTGGGCCAATCAACCGAGTCAAACCAACACTAACAGCTCGCTCCAATGTTACCGTCAACCAACTACCAAATTCCTGTCATGCAGGGGGTGCATGACGACTTACGCGAGATGCTCTACGACATCTCCGACCTGACGTCCGTCCGCAACAAGCAACGGGACAAATTCAAGTCCGACCTCCGCAAGCTCATCGAACGCGCCAAAGCGGGGAGATAAATTGAGAGGAGGAAAGGGAAAAGGGGACAGAGTGAGAGGAGAGGATTTTATTCTCTTCGTCCGGCTCTGTCCCCTTTTCTCTTTCCTCCTCCCTAAAACGACTTCACGATGTTCACAAACTCCCGCGATTTCAGCGACGCCCCGCCGATGAGGCCGCCATCGACGTCGGGCTGGGCGAACAGCTCGGGGGCGTTTTTTTCGTTGCAGCTTCCGCCGTACAGAATCGTCGTATCATTGGCCACTTTTTCGCCGTACTGACCGGCGATGTGCCGACGCAGGGCGGCGTGCATGTCCTGGGCTTGCTCACTCGACGCCGTCAGGCCCGTACCGATGGCCCAGATGGGTTCGTAGGCAATCACCACGTGGGCGAATTGCTCAGGCGTGAGGTGAAACAGGCTTTCGGTCAACTGCCCCTGCACGAAGGCCACGAAGTCGCTGCCCTCGCGCTGCTGGAGGCTTTCGCCGCAGCAGAAAATGGGTTTCAGGCCGTTTTCCAGCACAATGTTTACTTTTTCGGCCAGTTGGGCATTGGTTTCTTCGAAATACTGCCGCCGCTCGCTGTGACCCAGAATCACGTACTGCACCCCGACTGATTTCAGCATCGGGGCCGCTACTTCGCCCGTGTAGGCACCGCTGGCTTTTTCGTGGCAATTCTGCGCGCCGAGGAAAACCTTCCGGCTGTTTTCGAGGTACCGGTTGAGCGTACTCAGGTACGGTGCGGGGGGGCAGAGCACCACCGTGACGTTGCCGGTCACTTCGTCGCTCACCATGTTGACCACCTCCGACGTGAGCGCCAGGGCATCGTGGAGGGTTTTGTTCATTTTCCAGTTTCCGGCGACCAGTTTTTTTCGCATGGGTAGGTAGGGATGGGATTGTGGGTGCTGGGTAGCGGTTTCTTTTAAATCTGTCAACCGGCCCTCAACCACCCTCAACTGTTTTACAAACCACGAAGTAAACTAAAATTGGCTGGTTGCGTTAAAGCAATCAGCCGTAGGTCAAAAAAGGTCTTGGAATTTCACCATTTAAGTTCTACTTTCAACCCACTGATTTTTACTTCGTTCAACCATGAAACCCGCGGGAGTTGGTGTCGCCAGACTGCTCTTTTTGCTGGTACTCGGGCTGCTGGGGGCGGGTGAAGCACCCGTCAGCGCTCAGGGGCCGCTGAAGTCGCGGGCGTCGCGCCGCAGCGCGACGCCGGAAGGTACCGTTGCCGAGAAGTACGGTTTTCACTTGCGGGCCAATCAGAAAATCGCCCGGATTCCCTTTCAACTGCATTCCAACCTGATTTTGGTGCCCGTTCGGCTCAACGATTCCGATACGCTGCACTTCATCCTCGACACCGGCGTCAGCACGACCATCCTCACCGACCCGCACGTACCTGCGGCCCGTCGGCTTAAATCCGTCCGCCGGGTGCAGATTTCGGGCGCGGGGGAAGGGGCCAGCCTCGCCGCTTCGGTGGCTCTCGGAGCCACGCTCCGCATGGGCGACATGACCGGCTACAACCAGACCATCGTCGTGCTCGACCATGATGCCCTGGCGCTTTCGGAGTACGTGGGGGTGCCCGTCCACGGCATTTTCGGCTACGATATTTTTAACCATTTCGTGGTGACGATTGATTTCGTAACCCGCGAAATCGTGCTGCAAAAACCCGGCTCCTACCGATACACCCGGCGGAAGGGCGAAAAATACCCCATCACCATCGAAGACACCAAGCCCTACTTCGACGCCGTGACGGTCGTGGCCGACAACCGGACGGTGCCCGTGCGGCTGCTCATCGACACCGGAGCCGGGCATGCCCTTTCGCTCGACGTACACGCCCGGAGCGAAATCCGGCAACCCGCCAAAGTGGTGCGGTCGCAATTGGGCCGGGGCCTGAGCGGCGTGATTAACGGCAACCTGGGGCGGGTCGAGAAAGTGAAAATCGGCACCGTGGAGTTGAGCAACATCCTGGCCTGCTTTCCCGACAGCATGGCCTACGGCGCGAAGTTCGTCCGGCGCGAAAACCGGCAGGGCAACATCGGCTGCGAACTGCTGCGGCGCTTCCGGGTGACGTTCAATTACCCCGAAAAATACATGGTGCTCAAGCCCATCCGGCGGCAGTTGCGCGAAGCGTTCGAGCACAACATGAGCGGGATGGAAATCATCGCCAGGGGGCAGGACCTCCGCCAGTTCGCCATCGAGCGCGTGCTCGACGGCTCCCCGGCGGCCCTGGCGGGGCTGGAAGACGGCGACGAACTGGTGTCCATCAACAACCAACTCTGCCGGAACATGACCATGTCCGACATTTACAAAATTCTCCAGCGCGGCGACGGTCGCGAAATCGTCATCGCCGCCAAACGCAACGGACAGATGTTCATCACCAGCTTCGTGCTGAAACGGGTGATTTAGGTTGAACCGGTTCAGACGAAAAAACCGCTTTCGGCCCAGCCGAAAGCGGTTTTTTTGATGTCGTTGAAAACGCGTTGCGCTCCGCGAACTCAGATTTTCGCCAGGAGCGTGCCTTTTTCTTTGGCTTCCTTCAACACGGCTTCAAGGCCGTTTTTGTTGATGGTGCGGATGGTCGAGGCGGCCACTTTCAGTTCCACCCAACGGTCTTCCGACGCCAGGTAAAACCGCTTGCGCTGGAGGTTGGGGTAAAACTTACGTTTGGTTTTATTGTTGGCGTGCGAAACGTTGTTGCCCACCTGCGTTTTCTTCCCGGAAATCTGACAAACCCGTGCCATGGTTGCTGCGATGCTTTGAAAATGAGTGCGCAAAGGTGCGGGTTTTTCGCCAACTATCCAACGCCCGCGTAAAGTTTTTACGGGAAATGGCTGGTTCAATGCGGTTTAAACTCGTCGAAGCCGTGCTGACGGCGAACGTCGGCCACGAAGCCATAGGGGCAATGGCGGCAGCCGCTTTTGCAGCAGTAGCCCCGGCGGCGGTGGTGTTCGGCGGTAAATACCACCCGGCCGTACTCGTCAAGGTAGTATTCGTCGGGTTCGAGGCCGGGGACGGGTTTGTCGGCGGGACGTCGGGGGTTCATGCGAATCGGGTTATTGCCTGGGGGGTGGGTTTCTGGCGGGCAAACGGGCTGATGAAGCGGAATGTTTAACGCGGCAACGGGCGGAATCGCGATTTTTCGCTTTTTTTGCGGGAACATCTTCACCCCCAGTCCCGTGCGCAACGCCCGCCACCGACCCACCGCCCTTGCCTCCGGCTCCCTCCACGCAGGCCGGAAGGTGGGTGCGTGCGCGCTGTACGGGCATTTCTGCAAAATCGACCGCATCGGGGCCAGTTCCCGCCGGGTGATGCACGTCATCGGCACGTCTAGTTTCATTTGATTTTCCCGGAAAAAATCAGGTCATACCCCTGACGCCCGGCAGGTACTCACCTGACCCGATTTGCCGCGCGCGTCGCGCCAGTTTTCAGTTCCTTTCTTTCTCTTTTTTCCACGAACCGATGGAAACCCTCACGCTGCATTCCCCCGCTGCCCAACGCCTCATTGACCTTGAAGACCGCTACGGTGCCCATAATTACCACCCCCTGCCCGTCGTGCTGAGCCGGGGCCGGGGCGTGTACGTGTGGGACGTGGATGGGCGGCGCTACCTCGATTTTCTCTCGGCCTACTCGGCCGTCAACCAGGGCCACTGCCACCCCCGCATCGTGGCCGCCCTGACCGAACAGGCCCAGCGCCTGACGCTCACCTCGCGGGCCTTTCACAACGACCAGTTGGGCGAGACCGAACGCTACCTCTGCGGATATTTCGGCTACGACAAGGCCCTGCTCATGAATTCGGGCGTCGAGGGCGGCGAAACGGCCCTTAAACTCACCCGCAAGTGGGCCTACAAAGTGAAAGGCATTCCGCAAAACAGGGCGAAGACCGTGTACGCGGCGGGCAATTTCTGGGGCCGCACGCTGGCGGCCATTTCCTCGTCCACCGACCCCGGCAGCACCGCCGACTACGGTCCGCTGCTGCCGGGGTACGTGGTGATTCCGTACAACGATTTGGAAGCCCTGGAAAAAACCTTCGCCGCCGACCCGCACGTCGCGGGCTTCATGGTCGAGCCGATTCAGGGCGAGGCGGGCGTGGTGGTGCCCGACGATGGCTACCTGCGCGGGGTGCGCGACCTCTGCACGAGGTACAACGTACTCTTCATCGCCGACGAGGTGCAGACGGGCCTGGCCCGCACGGGCCGCCGCCTGGCCTGCGACCACGAGGGCGTGCGCCCCGACATTCTGGTGTTGGGAAAAGCGCTTTCGGGCGGCGTGTACCCCGTCTCCTGCGTCCTGGCCGACGACGAAATCATGCTCACCATCCGGCCCGGCGAGCACGGCTCCACCTACGGCGGCAACCCCCTGGCCTGCGCCGTGGCCCGCGCCGCCCTCGACGTGCTCCGCGACGAACGCCTCGACGAAAACGCCGAACGCATGGGCCACCTGTTCCGCCGCCGAATGACCGACCTGGCCACCCGGACCGACCTCATCGCCGAGGTGCGTGGCAAGGGGTTGCTCAATGCCGTGGTCATCAACGACACCGAAGAAAGCGACACGGCCTGGACCCTCTGCCTGCGCCTGCTGGAAGCGGGTCTGCTGGCCAAGCCCACCCACGGCAACAAAATCCGCTTTGCCCCGCCGCTGGTGATTACCGAAGACCAGATGGAATCAGCCTGCGGACTGATTGAAAAGGCAATGCTGGCGTTTTGAACGTTGGTGATTGGTGGAATGGGTACTTGGTTTTTTACTTCTTGACCAAGTACCCATTCCACCAATCACCAACTACCTGTCGACCACTTCGCCCGCCTTCGTCGGCACGGGCCGGGCGTAGTGCCGGAACCAGCTTTTGATTTTCAACTCAATCACGCCCAGCACGGCTTCGCGGAAAATTCTGCCCGACATTTTTGATTGCCCCTGCGTACGGTCGGTGAAAATGATGGGGACTTCCAGAATGCGGAAGCCAAATTTCCAGGCCGTAAATTTCATCTCAATCTGAAAAGCATACCCCACGAACCGAACCTCGCCGAGGGGGATAGCCTGGAGCACTTCCCGGCGGTAGCACTTGAAGCCCGCCGTGGCGTCCATGATGGGCATGCCGGTGATGAAGCGCACGTAGGTGCCGGCGAAATAGCTCATCAGCACCCGCCCGATGGGCCAGTTGACCACGTTGACGCCCCGGATGTAGCGCGAGCCAATGGCCAGGTCGTAGCCCTCGCGGGCGCAGGCTTCCCACAGCCGCACGAGGTCGTCGGGATTGTGGGAAAAATCGGCGTCCATCTCGAAGATAAAGTCGTACCCCCGCTCCAGTGCGAAGCGAAACCCGGCGATGTAGGCCGTGCCGAGGCCCAGTTTACCCCGGCGCTCCATCAGAAAAAGCCGGTTGGGAAATTCCCGCTGCAACTGCTTCACCACCGCGCCCGTGCCGTCGGGCGAGCCGTCGTCCACGATGAGCAGGTGAAAGGCCGGTTCGAGGCTCATCACTTTCCGGACGATGGCTTCGGCGTTTTCAATCTCGTTGTACGTCGGAATAATGACGATGCGCTCGCCAGCGGGAGAAGATGCGTTCATGAATTCGGACGAAGGGCGGCGGTTTTGAAGCCCCGAAACTACGGAATTAAGTACTTGGTCGAAATAAATGAAGAACAAGAAATGAAAAATAAGGAATGTAAAGTCTTTAAATTCAACATTTTATATTTCTTATTCCTTATTCTTACTCACTACTGGACATTGACGTAAATCTTGGGTTTAGCGACTCTGACCTTTTGTTT